>Ga0209343_10000062_pt1 | contig 129070 bp, 113 predicted proteins | sample RifCSPlowO2_02_FD_184026 | JGI IMG/M metagenome (GOLD analysis project Ga0209343, IMG submission 184026) | Groundwater microbial communities from Rifle, Colorado - Rifle CSP2_plank lowO2_0.2 (SPAdes) (version 2) | ecosystem: Environmental > Aquatic > Deep subsurface > Groundwater | place... | reverse complement strand
AGAGCCGGATATGATTGATAATGATAATCTCAGTAAAGAATATCACAGGCTTGGTTTCAAAAGGGAAAGGATTCTTTTTTCTTTGAAGAAAAATGATATTCCAAAGGCAGTTATAATGGTAAATGTCTCTGATATCGGCTGGAACATGTCTAACCTAACGAATTGTATCCACGTTATTATCCTGGACGCTAAAGATCTCCCCATTAATACAATTTATATCTGCCTCTCCATGCTATCAAAATATTATGAGCAGGATGAAATCCCTGTATTATTGTATCCCATTAGCTATGCACAAAGCCAGTCCGTACCCTATGAAAAAATATACGACCTGTGGATACTGAATATGCAATATACTGATCTTTACTTCAAATACATGGATAATTTATTTCACCATAGTCATCATGAAGAGATTCAAGATTTTATAGTTTACCCCAAGACGCCGACATGAAAACGAAGCCAGACAATAACCCTTTATATAATAGTAGGATAATAGATACCTACTTAAAACTTATTAAGAAAAAATATAATTACATAAATATTAATGAATTATTAAGCTATGCCAAGATTATGCCATATCAGGTTACAGATGAGGGGCATTGGTTTACCCAGGAACAAATAGACTTGTTTTACGAAAGGCTGGAAAAGCTAACAGGAAATAAAGACTTAGCAAGAGAAGCTGGAAGATATGCGGCATCATCCGATACCATTGGAGCAATGAGAATGTATGTATTGGGTCTTGTTGGCCCTGCAAAAGCTTATGAAATAATAGGAAAGTATGCTCCTAAATTCACCAAATCGTCAATTTATGAATCAAAAATAAAAAACACCAATGAAATTGAAATTACTGTCACTCCACTAAAAGGCGTCCGCGAAAAACAATTTCAATGTGATAACAGAATCGGGTATTTTGAAGCCATTGCCTTAATATTTAACTATAGGCTCCCTAAAATAGAACATGCTGAGTGTCTCTTTAAAGGTGATAATGCATGCCATTACGTAGTTTCTTGGAAAGAGTCGCGATTCGCTTTCTGGAAAAAAATAAGAAATTGTGCGGCACTATTTTTTTCTGCAATCTGCACCGGCTCTTTTTTTATATCTCCATGGATTACACTAACGATAAGTTTCCCGGTTTCAATTATTACTGTTCTGTTATTGAGCCTATATTCCAAATCCATGGAAAATCAAGAATTAAATACAGCAATAGACAACACAAGGAACACTACCGATAAGCTTATAGAACAGATTGACTTAAATTATAACAATTCCCTAATGACACATGAAATTGGACTATCTCTTAGCAAGCAAATGGACACTGCTAGTATTTTATCTAATGTTATGCAAATTTTAGAGAAACGCCTTTATTATGATCGCGGCATAATTCTTTTAGCAAATCAAGACAACACAATTTTATCATTCCGTGCAGGTTTTGGTTATACTCCTGAGCAATTAAACATTTTGAAGAACACTTGGTTTCACTTAAATATGCCTGAGTCAAAAGGGTTGTTTGTTGTTTCTTTTCGTGAACAGAAACCATTTTTGGTAAATGATATAAACGAGATAGAGACCACCCTTTCACCTTACAGCCTAGAATTTGCAAAAAAATTGGGGGCTATATCCTTTATCTGTTGCCCAATAATCTACGAAGGAAAGTCACTAGGAATTCTTGCAGTAGACAATATAAAGACAAAAAAGTCATTGATCCAGAGTGATATTAGTTTGCTTATGGGCGTTGCGCCTGAAATTGGGATAAGCATTCATAACTGTATGCTCACGGAAACCAAAGAACGTCAATTCAAATCTATAATACAAGTCTTAGCAACCAGCATTGATGCTCGCGACCCACTGACAGCAGGTCATTCCGAAAAAGTTACAGAATATGCCTTGGGAATATGTTGTGAATTAGGCCTGCCGAAGGAATATCAAGAAATCATTCGTATAGCCTCATTACTGCATGATTATGGCAAGATAGGTATTAAAGATTCTATCTTAATGAAACCCGGCAAACTAGACGCCGAAGAGCGTAAGGAAATAGAAACTCATGCGAAACAAACCAAGGAAATATTGGAACAAATGCATTTTGAAGGCATTTATAAGGAGATTCCTGATATTACAGGATCACACCATGAAAAAATTAATGGAAGTGGTTACCCAAAAGGACTCAAGGGAGAAGAGATTTCCCTGGGCGCTAAAATAATTGCTGTAGCTGACTTTTTCGAAGCTATAACATCAAAACGTCATTACAGGGACGCGATGCCCCTCGATATAGCATTTCAACTTCTCAATGAGGAGGCAGGAAAAAGTTATGACGAAAAAATCGTTGAGGCGTTTATCAATTATTATAATACCAAGCATTCTAATCAGGTGTGTTTGACAAATTCAAATCAGACAGCAGGTTTAATTCCTCTGCACAAAATTACCGGTGTATAGGTAAACCTTCCGGGGTCAGTAAAAAATCTATTGAATTCTTCAAGAAACTCTTCATACCCTCCTTCGTATTCTTTGAAATGGAAGTTTATTTTTTTAGAGACAACTTCAAACTTTTTCATCCAGTTGAAGGCGTCAGTATCTTTTAATTCGCCAAATATCAGGTGATGGGCAGTAACATATACATCTATGTCCCGATAACCAAGGTCATACATGAAAGAATAAAGTTTTCTCCCCACATACGGGTCAAAATTATTTCTTTCCTCTACATATTTCATTATAGCAAATAGTGTCCTTTCCAACCGCGGCGAAAGGCCGAAATGGTTCAAACTATTACAATCCAGATCAACCAGGCATAAAATGCCACCAGGCTTTACAATGCCAGATATACTTTTAGCAACAGAAAAACTGTTTGAATGATAGTATTCCAGAAGGAAACGAACCCATACAAAATCAAACATCCCCAAATCATCGGTAGACTCCAATATATTTCTACACTTAAACTCAATTCCCTTAATACCATAATATTTTTTAGCATACTCAATTCTTTTTTCAGAATAATCCACACCGACTACAACACCGTTTGGTCGAACCAGATTATACAGTATGGATGTTGTTTTCCCTGGGCCGCAGCCAACATCAGCCACACGCATTCCTTCCTTTATTCCAGCCCAGATGGCATGATACTCGACAACTTTCATATCTGTTTTCATATCCAGACGAAAAGACTCTTCATCACTTTCCATTAAGTATTCTTTGTCTTGCATATTTTTAAACACCAAATCGTTATAAGACAGAACCCGATTTAAAAGTAGTGGAATATTCTTGGTGATGTTGTAGATTTAACCAACGCTTCTTACCCGCCTGATTACCTTTGTAAATAGCATAAAAGTTTTTCATGCTTTTTAATTTAATAAACGATTTTAGAAGGCGATATTGGTATGTGGGAAAAGAATATATACGATTCTTGATATAACTATAGTCTGCATATATAGCATTTATTCCCACTCCTTGTGGTTGGTGCACCATATAGATGAAGTGGTATTTGTCCCAATCATGTGGAAAGTTCTGGTAGATTAACCTGCCCTCTCTTTGCAGTTTCTCCATCAACTGGGTGCCAGGGAGGGGCGTAAGTAACGTAAGTTGGATAATATCAATGCCAGAGTAAACCAAGAACTCAGTCAATGCTTTGTAATATGTGGGGGTTTCATAATCGTTACCAATAATAAATGCCCCCAATACGCCTATTCCATACTTGTGAAAGCAGTCTACTACTTTTTTATAGTTCTCAACCCCAATCTTCAGGTTAATCCCCTTTTCCATGCCCTTTAGCATCCCTTGATTGATCGTTTCAAAACCAATAAATACAAACATACACCCAGATTGGGCTGCTAACTCAACCACTCTCTCATCATCAGCCGCATTAATAGAAGTCTGCATCCACCACTTCTTATGCAGTCTGCGTTGAATCATCCCATTAAATAATTCTAGGGCACGATTTTTACTCTCAGAGCTATAGCCAATCATATTGTCATCCACAAAGGTTATATATTTACCTTTTATCCCTTCCAATTCATTTAACACATTCTGTACATTACGCTGACGATATATTCTACCTAGATAGCTGGAAACAGAGCAAAAATGACAATTAAAAGGACAGCCGCGGGAAGTCTGAACAGAGTGCCATAAATATTTAGGGTTTAATAGATCGCGTCGTGGGATAACTTTAAACTGGGTCAGGTCAAGCTGGGAACCCTTATATTGAGAAGAAAGCTGATTATTCTCGAAATCTTTAATTACCCGCTCCCAGACACCCTCTACCTCGCCTATTACTACAGTATTTACATATTGCAAGGCTTCATTGGGAAGCATAGAAGCATGAATTCCACCTATAATTACCTTTACTTTCCGATCGCGATACATGCTGGAAATTTTATAAGCCCGATTGATGTTACTAGTAAAGGCAGTAATGCCTACCAGATCAGCATCTTCAAGCACAAACTCATCAAAATTTTCATCTACTATTTTAACCTCCCAGTCTGAAGGTGTTACAGCAGCTATATACGCTAGACCCAATGGGGGAAATGTAGAAAATCTACTCAAGAGATAGCCTCCCTTCCGACCAGCTGGATTTATTAATAAAAGTTTTTTCATGCTTTTTATTATTTAAAAAATCCTGATTATATTGCTAGTTTTTAATATTCATTATAGATAAAGCCCCAAATCGCCAAGAGGCTTTAGTATATCTCTACACTCAAATCTTATATCTTTAACACCATAGTGTTCTTTAGCATATTCAATCCTTTTCTCTGAACCATCCAGACCAACTGCTATACCGCCAGGTTGAACCAATTTGTGTAACATAGAGGTTGTTTTCCCAGACCCACAGCATACATCAGCAACATACATACCTGGTTTTATACCAGCCCAGAGTGCCTGTTTCTTAACAACCTTACTATCTGTTTTTATATCAAGACGGTAAGTCTCTTCCTCGTTCTCCATTAAATATAAATATTCATTGCTTTGCATGTTCAAGCTCTCATATTGTCTAGATCGTGTATTGAAAAGAGTTCTTTGCGGGCATAGTTATATAATATGTAGCTGTGTTGTTCAATATCAAAATATAATGATGAAAACTTTTTAATTGACAACAACCGTTGACATCTTATTATATAGCCAAAAATAAACTTCTCGATCTTTGTTTTCATCCCAAACCTTATTTACATCTCTCATACCAAATTGGAGGATGTTTTACTATGAACCAAAAAAAACTGTGGAAGTATTTAGCTGCTCTGGTATTTGTATTCCTTTCCTTTTGTACTATCTCAAATGCTTTTGGTTCTGGCTTTGCAATCTTTACACAAGGAGCATCGGCTCTAGGTCAGGCAGATGCTGTAATTGCGCACGCAGACGATCCATCGGCAATTTTTTTTAATCCCGCATTAATTAATAAACTTGAAGGGACACAAGTAGAATCAGGAACAACCTTGCTCTTTCCTTCACAGGATTTTGAAAGTGATGCAACAGGAGATACTTTCAGCACAAAAGACGACTTGTTTTTCCCATCCACCATCTTTCTCACTCATAAATTCAACGACAAAATCAGCGCGGGTTTAGGTATCTTCAGTCCTTTTGGACTTGGAACTGACTGGGGTGACGATTGGGAAGGAAGGTATATCGCAACCGATTCAGAAATGCAAACCTTCAATATCAACCCTGTCGTTTCATACCAAATACTGCCTAATGTTGCATTCGCTGCTGGTGTAGATTTCCTTCTCCTTGATGCAACGTTAGAAAAAAATATAAACATGTCCGCTTTCGGGCTTCCTGATGCTGGACAAAAATTCGATGGCAATGGAGATGGAGTTGGATTTAATTTTGGGGTTCAGTACGATATCACAGAGGATATATCCTTCGGCGCATCATACCGCAGCGAAATTGATGTTAATATTAATGATGGTAATGCAACTTTCGATCTCCCGTCAGATACTCCACCAACGATTGGTGCATTATTTCCTAATACTGACGGCAGCACAGATATTTCTCTCCCACAGCAGGTTCATGCAGGAATCTGTTATAAAGGTTTTAATAATCTGACATTGGAAACTGGTTTGAGATGGGAAGATTGGTCTTCTTTCAGAGAATTAAAGATAAACCTTGACCAACCGGTCGGCGGCAGTAACGAATCAATTACAGAAAAAAACTGGCAAGATGCATACGCTGTAAATTTTGGAGCCAAATATAGACTCAACGAAACAATTGCACTACTTGCAGGCTACCTATATAGTGGAAATCCAGTAACGGATGATACATTTGATCCAATTGTCCCTGATGCCAATACACATCTCTTCACTATTGGAACAAGTATAAAATACAAAAATATGAACATTGATTTAGCATATGGTTATCAAAGGCTGGAAGGAACGAGTAAAGACAATACTATAGATGATAATCCATCTGACGGCGTACTTAATGCCGCCACAAGTGCCAATGGAGAGTACGATACAGATATCCATATGTTTGGTATCAGCCTTACATATAAATTCTAATAGTCGTTTTAGAAATAATAACTATAAATTAGGTTGGATTTTAAAGAACAAAATCCAACGACTTTTATTATGACTACACACCCCTTAATCGTTCGACTGACCCTTCGACAGGCTCAGGGTGTAGCGCCGTGCATGGTGGGCTTGTCGAACCATCACGACGAAGTCCCCTCTTGATAGAGGGGAAAAACGCCACATCTCCCCTCTATTAAGAGGGACCGGGGGTGTGTTATTATCTAATTATGATTCACACAACCTAAAACCAATAACATTGAAATTACTATACACTTAATTAGGCATTAGGCTACTTTTTTGCCAGCCGGTGTAAGGTTGAAAATCTTCAACCCCTACTTTTGAAAATTAACGTGAAAAATTAATAAATTCTTTTAACTATTTCGTTATGAAAAAAAATGCATGTCTACAAAGTCCTTACTATTGCCGGCTCTGACTCGGGAGGTGGGGCTGGGATACAGGCAGATATTAAGACAATTACTGCCTTAGGTGGATACGCTACATCCGTTATTACCGCGCTGACTGCCCAGAATACACTTGGTGTTCATTCTATCTTTGAAATACCTGCACAATTTGTAGGTCAACAATTTGACGCCATTATGACAGATATTGGCACAGATGCTGTTAAAATAGGCATGCTGGTGAATAAAGAGATTGTTGAAATAGTTTGCTCAAAAATCAGGGAATATAATATCAAATGCGTTGTTGTTGACCCAGCAATGCTGTCTAAAAATGAAAAAAGGCTTTTATCTGCCGATGCAATTAATGAACTCACTTCAAAACTGTTTCCACTTTCCTACCTCGTCACGCCCAATATCCCAGAGGCAGAATGCATGTGTGGTTTTAAGATAAAAAACATCACTGGGGCAGAAAAAGCCGCTAAAACTATTTATCAATCTGGCGTCTTGAATGTCCTTATAAAAGGAGGTCATGCAGAGCTGTCAAGCGATATGAGAAAAAAGAATACCATAATAGATGTTTTATACAATGGAAAATCTTTTGAGTATATAGAGGACGAATATATACCAACAAAAAATACACATGGCTCAGGGTGTACGTATGCCTCCGCCATAGCTACATTTCTGGCTAAAGGAAGCCAATTGAAAGACGCAGTTTTACAGGCAAGAAAATTTGTTACAAATTCCATTAAAAAGTCAGTCTGCCCGGGTAAAGGTTATGGAACTTTGAACCAGTTTAATGACATACTATTCCCTTGAATTAAATATAATCTATTGTTATAATTTTTTCAATTACAGTAGTTAAATAATTGTTCTGGGTTAATAATCCCAAACTTTGCCGTGGTAATTTAACCACAAAGTTCTTCGAAATGCACTTGTTCCGTATCGAGGAAGCATTATATGCAGCAAGTTGTCGCCTTAGACTCTAGTGTATTAGTTCTAAACAAATTTTTCATGGCTCTCCATGTAATTTCCGCAAGGAGGGCATTTGCATTATTATGCAAATCATTTGCAGAAGTAATCTCTGTAGATGACGGCAAATTTAATTCGTATAATTTTGAAAGCTGGATGGATATTTCTCTTTATAAGGCAAAATCAGGTTTACCAGACGTTGACAGGGGCAGTTGGGTAAGGACTGTTTCTCTTGAAATTGAAATACCAAAAATAATTCGTCTACTATTCTATGATAAGCTACCTCAATCGAATGTAAAATTTAATAGGCGAAATATTTTTGCACGAGACGAGAATAAATGCCAGTATTGTGGTAAGCGTTTTCCAACGTCTGAACTCAGCCTCGACCATATTCTACCAAAGGCATATAATGGCAAAACTACATGGACAAATATCGTATGTGCATGCACAGAATGCAATAAAAAGAAAGGCGGAAGGACTCCGGAACAGGCTAGAATGAAATTAATACGCAAACCTGCAAAACCGAAACACAGTCCGGTACTAAGTCTTAAACTTCGTTTGGATAAATATAGCTCATGGAAGCAATTTTTAAATGAGGCTTACTGGTCTGTCCCATTGAAATGATATTTTTAAAGGTAACTATAAAGAAACGGAAAAGTCTTTATTTGTGGTAACTGTCTATCTTTATTTTTAGAAAATATTATATAAAAATCCTGGAAGAAGGGCAATCTGATCCCTTCTCCAGTACCATAAAAAAAATATTATATCCTATTTCAAAAATATACGGGTTTATAATTAAAACTCGTATTTTTTTTTATAGGAACGGTATTCTTAAAAGTGTCCGTCTTCCAGTTCCTGTAATTAGCGTTGGTAATATAACAGTTGGTGGCACTGGTAAAACGCCAATAGTAGAATACATCGCAAATTATTTAAATAATAAAGAGAAAAAGATTGCAATCTTAAGTCGTGGTTATGCCGCTAATATAATACATAATGGCGATTCCTTGACTGAAAATGCCTGCAATGATGAATATCTACTTTTAAAGGAAAACATTCCTGATGTTCCTAATTTATTAAATAAAAACAGAATCAAAAGTGGTTTTGACGCTATAAAACATTTTAACGCTGAATATCTGATACTCGACGATGGTTTTCAGCATATTAAACTTACAAGAGACCTTGACATTGTGGTTATTGACGCACTAAATCCATTCGGCAATGAATATATGCTTCCATGTGGAATACTACGGGAACCCCTGGAAGAACTCAAAAGGGCTGATATGTTTATCTTGACTCATACAGACCAATGTAATAAAAATAAAATCAGTTTTATAATCAACCGTCTGCGGGAATTTTCTAATAATACACCAATAGTAGAAACTGTTCATAAACCTATTTGTTTGGAATCTATAACTGATAACACAACAATAGAAATTAATTACTTAAATAACAAAAAGGTCTTTGCTTTTTGTGCTATCGGCAATCCTTTGTCATTCAAAAAAAGCATTGAAAGTTCAGGGGCAAAGATAATTGGTTTCTGCCCATCTCCAGACCACCATATATATTCTGACGCCGAATTAAATGAACTGAATAAAAAAGCACAAAACATTAAACCAGACGCAATAATAATCACTCAAAAAGATAAAGTAAAAATTAAAAATAGTTCACTGACATGGAATTCACCAGTATGGTCATTAAAGGTAAAAATAAATATTGTCAAAGGTTTTGAGATTTTTGAAAATAAAATCAATAAAATTTTAAATCAAGAGGAGAAACAAGATGGCGCATAAGATTACGGATGAATGTATAAACTGCGGGGCATGTGAAACTGAATGTCCTTCGAATGCTATATCAGAATCTGACGAAAAGAGAATAATTAACCAGGACGCCTGTACCGATTGCGGTAATTGTGTGACTATATGCCCTGTTGAGGCAATTCTGGTTCCTTAACAATCTTTTAAAAATTTTAGAAAATACGGCAAGAATAACTCAAATATTTTTCTTTATAAAGATTTGAAGACAACTTACAAATTGCCCTTTGGACATATGAATTCCCAAGATTTTATGATTATGCCTCAATTACAACTTACGAAAGGAAATCAGGATGGGGAAACAAAATAAATCCCACACCAAATCTTATAAACCTCTGGATTTCAGTAAAATCAGGACATATTCAATAAAACAGCGAAAGAATCTTTCAAATATCAAACTATTCGCCAAACCTGTTTTACCATCAGATGGAATAAAGGCATTTTTAGAATCCCTGCCTGAAATTTTAGCCTCTGCAAATCTTCGAAAGGTAATTGATGCAATAGTTCATGCATACAAAAACGAACGCCCTGTAATATTAGCCATTGGGGCGCATGTAATAAAGTGCGGTCTATCACCATTAATTATAGACCTCATGAAACGCGGTATTATAACGGCAATTGCCATGAACGGCGCGGTTGCAATTCATGATTACGAAATCTCACTAATCGGCGCAACCTCTGAAGACGTTGCCTCAAGTCTAAAAGACGGAAGTTTCGGAATGGCAAAAGAGACTGCTGTAGCTTTCCAATTTGCATCAGCCAGAGGAGTAAAAGATGGTACAGGTCTTGGACAGGCGCTCGGGAATAAAATGATTGAAGAAAAGAACAAGTATAACGACCTGAGTCTTTTAGTCTGCGGTGCAAAATTAAATATACCAACTACAGTTCACGTTGCACTGGGGACTGATACAATACATATGCATCCTAACATCTCAGGGAAAGACCTTGGAGAATCAAGCCAGATTGATTTTAAGATACTTGCATCGGTTGTTTCAGAACTTGAAGGAGGCGTATGGCTAAACGTTGGTTCAGCTGTCATCATGCCAGAAGTCTTTCTTAAAGCACTCAGCGTTGCCAGAAACCTTGGCTACAAAGTCAAAAACTTTGTAACTGTAAACATGGACATGATTCAGCATTACAGGCCGCAAACAAATGTTATAAAAAGACCCACGCAATACGGCTATGCAATTACAGGACATCACGAAATCATGCTACCTTTATTAAGAATAGGCATTCTCTCAAAACTTGGTATAGGAGATGAGTAAAACTAGAACACTTTTACAGATATATGAAAAAATGTTCATTGTTTTAGGCCCCCAACGCTGGTGGCCTGGAGAAACTCCCTTTGAAGTTGCTGTAGGCGCCATACTAACGCAAAATACCAATTGGTCTAATGTTGAAAAGGCAATCAAAAATCTAAAGAAAGCAGGAAAACTTGACCCAGCCGGTATACATAAGTTAAACATATCGGAACTGGCGGAACTCATACGCCCCTCTGGTTTTTTCAACGTTAAAGCAAAACGTGTTAAGGCATTCATTAGCTGGTTGTTTTCAGTGTACGATGGTAAACTTTCAAAAATGTTTACAAAGGATTTAGAAATTATTCGTGAGGAATTGCTTGGTATAAAAGGCATAGGGCCAGAAACTGCAGATTCCATTTTACTTTATGCAGGAAATTTTCCAACGTTCGTTGTTGATGCTTATACGCACAGGATTTTTTCAAGGCACGCATTTATTCCAGAAGAAAGTTCGTACGATGAAATAAAGGCTTTCTTTGAAGAAAATCTGCCAAAAGAAGTAAAATTGTTTAATGAATACCATGCCCTATTGGTGAATGTTGGAAAAATGTTTTGCAAGCCAAAAAGGTTATGTGGACAGTGCCCGTTAAAAGATTTCTTGTAATTTTACAATAATTTAGTATAAAAACGTTTTAAGGCTAAAATTAAGATTGCTTTTATAAATATCCATTTCCGGAGCTAATAAATGACAGGCAATGACATTTTAATAAAAGGTGGACATGTTATTGATCCCACCGCAGAGCTTGACGGACCTGCTGATATTCTTATTGGAAATGGCAAGATTAAACGGATTTCAAATAACATAGATGCAACTAGCAACACAAAGATAATTGACGCAACACAAAAATATGTAATACCGGGTTTAATAGACTGTCATGTCCATCTTCGTGAACCAGGTCTTGAATATAAAGAAACCATAGAGACAGGGTCTCGCGCTGCAGCAAAAGGCGGTTTTACTACATTAATATGCGAGCCAAATACCATTCCCCCCATAGATTCATTGGAAATGGTAGAAGACTTAATGAAAAGGGTTTGCCAAAAAAGCAAAGTAAATATATACACAAAGGCATGTATAACGAAAGGGTTGTTGGGTGAAGAACTGACTGATATTGATAAGCTTGCGATAGATAAACATGTAAAGGCGCTTTCAGACGATGGTAATCCAGTGTTTTACGAGCCATTAATGAAAAAGGCATGCGAACTGGCTGCCAGGAACAACATTATCATAAGTCCTCACTGTGAAGACTCTCAGGTCTCTCTGGATAAGGCAAAAGGGAACAGTAAAGCAGCGCATTTCCCAGGCAAACCATTTTGCCATGAAACCGATTTTGTTATCCGTGAGATTAAATGCACCGAACAATTTGGTGGAATGTTACACGTCTCGCATGTCAGTTTAAAAAGCACTGCTGAAGTTATCAAACAGGCAAAAGAACGGCGTCTTGCAAAAATTACATGCGAAGTTACTCCGCATCACTTGTTACTCGATGAAAATTTCAAGAACGCAGATGGAACAATGCCAAAAACAAATCCACCATTGCGAACTAAAGAAGATAGAGAAGCACTCCAGAAATATCTAAAAAATAACACTGTTGATGTTATTGCCACTGACCATGCCCCGCATACTCATGACGATATTAAAAAGGGTTCCTCAGGCTTTGTAGGGCTGGAAACAGCGCTTGGCGTTATTCTGACAAAACTTGTTCACACTGACATCCTGACTCTGAAAGAAGTTGTGCAGAAAATGTCAACAAATCCTGCGAGAATATTTAACGTTAGCGGAGGAAGTCTGGCAGTAGGCATGCCTGCCGATATTGTTGTTATTGACTTAAATAAAGAGTGGACTGTAGATGTTGAAAAATTTGAATCTAGGGCAAGAAATTGCCCATTTAACGGCTGGAAACTCAAGGGACAGGTTATAACTACCATCGTTGGTGGAAAATTAGTTGTAGATAATAACCAAATGGTATGCTAATTATTATAGACGGTTATAATTTTATATTTAATGTACCAGAACTTGAAAAACATGTAAAAATAAACCGTATAGAACACGTACGGGATTTTATTGTATACCTGTTTTCCAAATATAAAGAAAAAAAACGCTACGATATAATTATTGTTTTTGACGGTAATTTTACCAAGACTGCACTGCCAAAAAAACAAGTCTATTCTGGTATAGAAGTTATTTTTTCAAAATTAGGTGTAAGCGCAGACACTGAAATAAAAAACATCACAAGCCTTTGCCAGAATCCCAAAGATATCCGTATCGTCACATACGATAATGACATCATAAAACACGTCAAAAAATGCGGCTGTCAAATTATAGAACCGAAGGCATTGTACAAGGATATTCTGGCTACCCTGGATACCGCAAAAAAGCAAAAGGCTGACGAACCTGAAAGCAAGCACAGCGGCCCGTCAGAAGCCGATGCGAAATACTGGAAAGACATCTTCAAAAATCTCCCACATGAGGAATCAGAAACTGCTGCACAAAAGATTGAAATGCCAGTAACAAAGAAAAAGCAGAAATCGCCAAAGACCAAAGATGAACCGCCTTGTAAATATTACGGACCCCCTGCCGACGAAGCACAATACTGGATACGTATATTTCAAGAGGGTAAGAAAAATGAAACAGAAAATTAAAATATACTCTTTCTTTAAATATATATTGACGTTTACTTATGCCTTTTTAATATTTTATGTCTCCTCTCAAGACACGTCTTCTGTTACACTGCCGGTTTTCAGTGATAAAATAATACATTTCTTCGAATTCGGTTTACTATGCTTTATGATCTGCTGGTCAGTTTTCTCTTTCTCTATCAGGATTAAACATATTTATATAGTTATTATTGCAATCTGTATTACGTCCTTATACGGCTTATCAGACGAAATTCATCAATATTTTACACCGCACCGTTCAGTGGACGTGCTGGACTGGTTTGCCGATACAAGCGGCGCTGTTACTGCAGGATTCTTCTGGAAAATGTTAGTATATAAACTACAAAGAAAGCAAAAATCGCTTGCAATGGGTAAAACTCCGATTAATATGTAGGGGAAAAATCGAGCAAGAAAGTGCCCCATGTAAATATTTTTGGTAACACTTCATCTCACCGCAGAGTACGCAGAGGTCGCAAAGAAATAGAAGAGGTTGTAAAGTTGAGAGGTTGTGAGGTTGTATTTCTCAACTTCCCATCTTTCCAGTTTCTCCCCTTCTGTTCTTCTCCTCTGCGTTCTCCGCGTCCTTTGCGGTGAATATTAAGATTTTTGATGTTCTTGTGTAAAAAAGATGCAAAGAAAAACGCATATCAAATCAAGCAACAAAGCTAAACGAAAAACAGCACAACAAGTATCCTCGTTTTTGTTAAAACATATTTGCTATGAAACAATATGAAGCTGTAATAAAGGTCATGGAAAGCAAAGGTGGTTATGCCACACTTGGGTCGTTAAACCAAGAGGTATTAAAAATTAAGGAATGCGCATGGAAAACAAAAACCCCATTTGCAAGCATTAGAAGAATTGTTCAAGACAAAAGATTTTTCTTCAAAATAAGACCAGGTTTATGGGCATTAAATGATTATAAGGAAAAATTACCGCCAGAAATCTTACCAGCCAAAAACCTGCCAAAATCAGGACAGGAAGAATACAATCATACATATTATCAAGGGCAGCTTGTCGAAATAGGAAATTTAAAAGGTTATCAAACATTTATTCCAAACCAAGACAAAAACAAATTATATTTAGGTAAGAAACTTTGTGATATGACAACTCTGTCTAATATTTATAGATTTGGTTATGACCATATACTTAAAAGAGCCAAAACAGTTGATGTAACTTGGTTTAACGAAAGAAATATGCCTGCTAATTTCTTTGAAGTAGACCATTCTACGCCAATACAAAATTCGTTATTAAAATTTATGGAACTTCGGGATTTTTATACACATTTTTTTGTTGTTGCAGATTCTGTTAGAAAAAATGAATTCGATACAAAATTATCTTCTTATTTGACGTTTACACCTATTCGTAATAGAACTGGATTCATATCTTACGAGGAAGTGTTCGATAGGGCTATAAGACTCTAAAAGTATTTCTAAAGTTACGATTTTTATTAAATATGATAAAAGCACACATTAACAATATTGATTGCATCCTGTTTTATGATAAACGAGTTTCTTCGGGGCAACCTCCTGTTGGATATCCCAACATGTATAACGTTAGACACGATGAATGCATTTGGACTCGACCAATCAGTATAGAAAAATTTGTGTTTGTTAATTTCTTTGGTACAATTTTTACCAAAGAACCCTTTAAATTCAATATAAGTGGTTATATAGAAGTAAAAAGTTTTAAGATGGAACTTAAATATATAAAATTCAAAATACGAAGAAAACTGTTTGAAAGAATAGTTAATTTATAAATTGAATTTTAAAAAAGAGGGGATACTCATTTCAGGAAAATATATGAAATCGAAAAGATGGAAATTAGAGATGGTGGAGAATACCAATGAACGCATAACTTCTGATACTCAGATTTGTGGAGGTTAGTTTTACATTAAGGGAAACCGCATCACGGTACATATAGTGTTATATCACATCACTGCAGCAGTAGGGGCGAAGCATTTGTCGAACCAAACAAGAACACATTTACGCATGCTTATACAAATGCTTCGCCCATACATGTTCATAATAAAAGACGCATACCAAGAATCTTTAAAGCCCTTAAACAGTTATGTTCAATATAAAACCTTACGATTGCATAAAATCCTCACGGGAAATCAGGCAATGGTACGGGAATAATTACCACTTACTTTCCCTTGCCGGGTTATGGTTAAAAGGGGGAGAACCCAATACCATGGACCCTGAACTATTTTCTCAGGCAAAGGTAAGATTCCTGATTTGCAGGTTATCAACTTACCGCGACGTATCAACCTCTATTTCTCACTCCCTTGTTGCGCAAATTGCGCAGGAAGTTGACGGCGTCTTTACAGACTTTGCCTTTCTGCCGCCGCCAAGGGATATGGACATAATGATTTCTTCTGAAATCCCTTTATGGGTCGGCGCTACCACAAAAGAACCGCCTTCCTCGTTTGATGTGTTGGGCATAAGTAATTCTGTCGTACTTGAACTATTAAACCTCCCAAAATTATTATACTTCTCAGGTATTCCGCTTTTTAAGAATGAACGGACGTCGCGGCAAGACATCCCACTGATAATACTTGGAGGCGCCAATGCAGCCGTTACATCTGTACTTCACGGTCCATTAAAACAACAAGGGCTTGGCGATAATTATGGACTTGTAGATGCTGTTATTGTTGGTGAAGGTGAATATTCCATAAAACAATTTCTGGAGATTGTTAAAAAGGGTAAGGCATCCGGACTATGTAAAGCAGATATTTTGCGTGAATGTCACGGCAAGGTGGATGGATTTTATGAACCGGACAAATACGAACATAAGTATAAACTGATTTCAATTAACCCAGCAATACCACAGCACACACAAGGATTAGAAAAAGGTGAAAGAAAAACCTCTCCTCAAAAAGAATTCCTGGCAGAAATTACACCAAAAGAACCGTATGTGTCATTCCCTGTTAAAGGCGCAATTGTATTTGATCTTGATAACGTAAGGACACTGGAATCCGGTCCAATATGGTATGAAACGGATTCCGTTGGCACGGGATGCTTGCAAATAAGCAACGGGTGTCCGTGTTTTTGTTCATTTTGCGCCGAAAGTTGGGAAAGGAAACCATACCGTGAACGCTCATTATCAAATCTGTTAAAGGCGTTAGAAATAGCCAAGGCACAGCAGGGACTCGACACAGTAAATTTATTAAGCTTTAACTTCAATACACATGCAGAGCTATACCCAATTATCCTTTCTTTTTTTAAAAAAATAGCTAATCTAAGCTTAAAAAGTCAGCGTTTTGATTTATTATCAACAGACCGATTCCTCGCAGAAGTACAGCAAATAATCGGGAAAACGACAATCAGTTGTGGAATGGAAGGTATCAGCGAAAGGTTACGGCGTTATTTGCATAAAAACCTTACAGAAGCACAAATTTACAAGGCATGTGAATTCTTATTTGAAAGGGGTATAAGGGAACTCAAGATTTTTTTAATCAGTACAGGATTAGAACAACAAGAGGATTTTTCAGAATTCAGAAGATTTGTAAAACAAATATCAGATATGAAAAAAATATCTGATTGCAATGCCCGAATTATTTTTAGCCTGACTCCCCTTTATTATCCTCCGCACACACCACTTCAATTCCATGCTTGTTTAACTGCTGTTGAAGAAAAGGGAAATACCCGAAAAGAGATTGAACGCATCTGCAAGCTGAACAATATGGAATTCAGGGAAAGCGCATCACACGGAGAAACGTGGTTGATGCAACTGCTTGCCATGGGTGATAGACGATTAACGCAGGCTCTAATATATTCATCAATCAAAGATGGTTTTACTTATTACAATACAGTATCTGAGCATATAATTAAAAACTGGCGCGGCTATTTGGAAAAACTGGGTTTATCCGAGGAAATGTATTTTCGGGAAAAGGATAAAGACTGTGTCTTTCCATGGGACGATATTGATCTCGGCATATCAAAGAGATTTTTGTGGGAAGAATATAAACGCTCGATTAATTTCGCTGAACGGGAATATTGCCTGGGGCGTCCTCATTTAGAGGCACAATGCCTGGGCTGCGGTGCATGCCCATCAACTACACATATAAATAAAATTACAAAACATAAAATTTCAGAACCGTTTCTATTGGAAGAAATTACACAAACCGCTGAAAATAAACGTCAGACATGCACATTAAAGGTAGTTGTAGAAATTGATCCCTCCATGCATATGGTGCCAAAAAAGTATATTGGTGTTATCGTAGCACGGGCATTGATGCTTACTATACCTGAAATCATACCATATTATCATTCCGTATCAGGACATCTAAGGGATTTTATTACTACCAGCGATTTTACTTCTGGCATTAACATTTATAATCTAGCATTCGTATTAAATACTAAGTTAAAATCCTTGTTAAATGAGGAGACACTATCCCAAAAAATCAAAACCATACAAAAACATTGCAAGGAATTCAAAATAAAGAAATTTATTTGGGATACAGGTTCTCCTTTAGATGTAAAATATATAGCATACAATATTTACTTTAATAAAGATTTTAAGAAGTCTTTTATAGAACAAAAATTAGGAGAATATCTGCATACAAATTATGTTAAGCATACCTTACTAAGAAAAAACGGACAAATAATATTTAAAGTGGACACCAAAACCAGAAAAAACGCCATAGTTATTCATGCTGAAATTAATAGCAAAAAACAACTAAAAGAACCAGCATTCTCAATTTTAATGTTAGTAGCAAACCGATTCGATATCAACACATTTCTTGAGACTTTTTACGGCAAGGATAGAAGGCAGGAAAATGTCCGTACTCAAATAGAATCACTGGGATATTATGGAAGAAAACCTATCACACAAAAAGCCACAAGATGCACTTCATGTGGAAACAATATTAATGAAATCCTTATTGCTGGAAAATCTTTAATCGAAGACTGGTGTCTTATTTGTAGTATAAGTAACAGCAAATTTAGTGCTTAGTGTATTATTAAAATTCTTGTAAAATTTTAAAAAAAATATATTATAAATATGTAATTATAATGTCTCACTCAATAACTTCATTATTGAATGTACCGACTTAAAACAAAATATTCTTAAACTTTTTTCTGGTATGTATTTTGAAAGGTAATTATAATTGTGCATTAATTTTCTAATAACCTCGGTAACGAACCTAAAACGGCATATTTCATAAACCTAATTTATATCAGTTAAGGCGGATTTGCTTTATGATTGACGGACTTTGGGAAAATATCTTCAAAAAAACAAAAGAGGAAAATAACATCCTTGTAATACTCAAGGGTGTTCCTATGTTAAACAACCTCTCAAATAACGAACTAAGAGAATTTGAACGTATCGTCCATAGAAGAAATTATAAAGCAAATGAAAATATCTTCTGGGAGGGTGAACCCGGCGTAGGAATGTATATTATTCAGAGTGGGAGTGTAAAAATTTACAATACACTACCTGATAGTGGCATCAAAGAACTGGCAATACTGAAAATGGGTGATTTTTTTGGTGAGCTGGCATTACTGGATGAGTCACCACGCAGCGCATCTGCAAATGCATTAGAAGCATGTCAGATACTTGGGTTATACCGTCCTGACCTCTTTGACCTTTTAGAAAGAAGACCTAAACTAGGCCTCAAAGTAATGACAAAACTTGCACAGATTATTGGAAACCGCTTACGTATCACCAGCTCGAAACTCCAGTCAATTTACACTGCTGAATTCTACAGAGATAAAAACCAACTTAAAATTGATTCTAATCTTACACCACTGTTAGAAAAAGTTGAGGTCAAAGATAAAAATGATACGTTAGATAATTTGACATAAGATAGCATTATGCAAACCAAAGAACAAACTATTATAATCCACTTCAACAAAGGCTTTTTCGCCCGATCTCTAAAGTTACTTTCATTAATATTGTTAATAGGAGGAATAATTACACTCTTTATTATCATAAAATCCTTATTATTCACATTTGTTGTCTCGATTCTCCTTGCGTTTCTCCTAGAACCTGTTGTTCTAACTATTGAAAGTCATGATATAAAACGCATGTTTGCTATTTTTATTGTATTCGCATCCATTGCAGCCATTATTGCAATTGGAGTTTTTTTTACATTCCCACTGATTAAACCAGAAATTCAAACAATATCATCACATCTCCAATTGAAACACCCCTCAGTTTTTGCCGAAGAATTTGCAACGGCCGTAGAAAATAATTTTCCTCTTATAAAACAGCATGGGTTCTCCTATGACTTAACTAAATACATCCATCAGGTCATGGATGATTTATTAAAAGAAAGTTTTGAAATAGTTTTTGAATTCGTCCATTTTGTTTCATTGATTTTCCTTGTACCAGTATTCACTTTCTTTCTGCTAAAAGATGGGAGGAGATTAAAAAAAACCATAATCCAGTTTGTGCCCAATCGTTATTTTGAAATGACATTAAACATGGTATACAAAATGAACCAGCAAATCGGCTCATATATACGGGGTCAACTCCTTGACGCTATTATTGTAGGTATCCTGTCTATCATTACGCTTAGTTTATTGAATATTCGTTACTCATTCCTTATTGGCTCTGTTGCTGGTTGCGCAAATATTATCCCGCACTTCGGTCCAATAGTTGGCGCAGTTCCTGCTATCATAATCGCATTAATGGAAACTGGCTCTTTTACAATGGCACTGATTATCACCGCTTCGTTTGCAATAATACAACTGCTTGATTATTTATTTATTTCCCACATCGTGGTTTTTAAACATATTCATATGCATCCTCTCATGGTCGTAATTATTGTTTTCATCGGCGGCTACTTTATGGGCGTACTGGGTATGTTCATAGCTGTTATGCTCGCTGGTATAATAAAATTGATTATTACAGAATTGACATGGAGTTTTAAACACTATCGTATCTTTAGACAGCCGGAACTAACACCTGTAGAAAATAAGCACAATTAATAGCGTTAACATGTTTGATATTCATAACAAATTTGACAATTTAAACTGGCATGAAGTAACAAAAATACTTCTTGGTAAAATTTACGCGTACGATTTAAAATAACAAAAATCAGACAATATAAAACGAAATAATAATTATCCCAATAATAGTAGAAACTACGGTAGTTGTGAACCCCACCTTGAAAAAATCCCAGAATCCTACCTGAACGTGTTCCTTAGAAAGTTCCATAACAATCATATTAGCCACGGAACCCATAATTGTTAAATTACCCGCAAAAGTACTGCTCATAGCAAGAGAGTACCACATAATCTTCGGATCAATAAACTTATCAACCCACCCGGCGGATAACAAAACAAACGGAACATTAGAGACAATATTCGAAGCAATTACCGAGAAGGCGCTGAAATTAATAACCTGACTTAACACATTCTTGCCCATATAAGGCTCAACAACATTATGCATCATTGACAAAAGACCTGCTTTATTTACTCCGCCTACCACAATAAATAATCCGCTGAAAAACAACAAAAGCGTCCAGTCAATCTTCTCCATCGCCTCTTGTGGTTTTGTTCTTGATATTATAATTAATGCGAGTCCACCTGAAATTGCTGATAGTGGAAGATTACCTGAAAAGATAAATCCTAAAAAAATAAAGAAGACTAAAACAAGAGACTTTATGGTAAGTTTTAAATCAATCTCAGGCTTTACCAGTTCGATTGGTTCAAGCCTTTTAAAATTAATATCTTTCCTGAAAAATATATAGACTATCATTACATTCACAACCAGACTCAACAAACCAACAGGTATGAGATGAAGTGAGAAGTCCAGATAAGGTATCTTTGAAAAAACACCGACAAGCATATTCTGCGGATTACCAGTCAGTGTAGCCACACTTCCTATATTTGATGAAGTAGCCAGCGCTATAAGATATGGAACAGGATTGAGTCTGGTTTGTTTCAACGCAAGTATGAGAAGCGGGGTAAACATCAGGCAGATAGTATCATTAACGAATAAAGCAGAAAGAATGCCGCTCGAAAAAGATACAAAACATAGTAATAGAAATGAGCTCCTTGCATGTGTAATCAATAAATATGAAAGATATTTGAAACAATTGGCAATCTTCAGGTAGGCAATGACTATCATCATACCCAGTAAAAGTAAAATCGTATTAAAGTCAACAGCCCGGTATGCCTCTTCAAGCGTTAATACGCCTGTTAACACCATGAGCACAGCGCCCAGCAAAGTTGCGGTGGGTCTATCCAATTTGTGCCACTTCATCTTCTGGGCAGAGATGATGCTATAGGTAAGTATAAAAATAAGTAGTGATTTAATAAGCAATTTTTCTAACTTCTTTTACGCGCCGCAACAAAACTGTTGATACAATAACCCTTAAAAATGATGAAATAGCAAAAAGGGTAAGTATTTGGTAACCGAATGAATGTGGTATGTGAGTTGCCAAAAAACCGCCAAGCAAACGGCCAGTACAAACAGCGAAACCATTGAAGACATTGAAGTAGGAAATACAACGAGTTCGCTTTTCAGGAATTATTGATTCATAAATAAAATTTGAAGAACATAAATTAAACCCCGCCCAGAATATACCGGCAAGTGTTTGAATTACAAGTAAAAAATACACATCCCTGGAAATGAGCCACATCGCAGGTAATACAGATATAACAAGACTGCATATCCTTATAAGCTTCAAATTCCCAATTGCATCTGCACGATTTCCCCAGAAACGCACCGCTATTATACTTGCAATCGGAACAGTTGTAGTAACAATCGTATAAGTAATGTAAGAAAATCCCAGATCGCGAAGCATAAATACCGGGAAAAAATTAGAAACTAAAAAGACAGCAAAACTAAAAGAACTATGGAAAACCACATACTTCCCGAAATTCCCAACATGTAACCTGCGCGCAAATTCAATAAAGGAAAAATAGTGTTCCTTTTTTACCTCCATAGGCGGTTCATACATCTTACTCAGAAAATAACATGAAATATATCTTGAAATCATCGCTATAAGAAAAATAATGGTAAAACCTATGTAAGCATGTTCTTTGAATAAATGTAAAATATACCCCGCAAGAAATGCGCTAACCACAGTAACTAAACCAACGACCCTTCCACGCTTGCTAAAAAAAGCACCCCTTTTTCTTTCGGGTACAAGATTTGCCATCAGAGAGCCCCACGGTGGATTTGCAAACGAGGCAAGAGATGAATACAATGTAAAAAAACAAATAAGCGCATAAACGCTGATAAACTTTGGCAGGTAAGGAATAATTGCTATAGGAAGCAACATTAAGGCGTGAAAAAAACTGAAATTACTACAACTTTCTTTCGACTTCCCAGCCGTTCGGTTATATCGGCAGCCTTGAGCTGAATGAATGAAGGCACTAATTGCGCCAGAGAACCTAATAGACCGATTTGAAAATTACTCGCACCTAGTGCAACGGCAAACGGATTGATATAGTTTTCACCAAACCCGATCGTTGATGCAAAAGCTACCCCATCTTTAATTGAAAGATCAAGACTCCTTCTGACAGCAAGTCTTTCCTTCGGTCTGTCCAGATTTACTTCCATAAAACAAAATATATCTTATTTTGACTTAACATCAAAATAATTTTAATTCTTCAAGGATATAATCCTCTTAGTTTTTTAGCTTCTGCCACACGTCCTATGCCTAACATTAAAGCAGCGGTACGCATATCAACACCCTTTTTATTAGAAAATGCCAATACCCCGGATACCTCATACGCTCCCTTATACCATCTTCTATATTTAACATCTCTGCAACAGTATCATATTGTTTGAGTGCCGTTTCGTAAAGGATATTGTTTGCATTCATCTCACGCCGTTACCTCACATTGAATCAAATTATTTACTCCCGAACAGAGTCGCCAAGAAAATCGAAAGACATTATAGTAAGTTAAAACGAAGGATGCAAGTCTGCGAGATATTTTTCCCACGTTGAAATTTTAAACTCCCTCACGAAAACTTATCATTCTACAAACTAAATGGTTTCATATTATATTGCAACTCTAACCTATAACAAGAAAACACACTTGATTATACCTTATATAATTGAGTAATATGTTGTCGATGTTAGGATATATAATGTGACAAAAGTTGTTGAATCTGAATATGGCACACGTTATAGTGTAGATGGATTGTTAGAAACACCAGATAGCCGCAATCCATATGTAAGGACTGTTTGGATAATAGAAAAACAGTCTACAACACCAAGATTGATTACTGCACACCCAAAATAGGAGGAAAACCATGATAAAAGAGCATGATCGAATTGTTTTGTTGAAAGACTTACCGGAGGATGGTTTGCAGGCTGGTGATGTCGGTACGGTTATTCATATTCATCGTAAAGGTGAAGCATTTGAAGTCGAATTTATGACACTTGACGGTGGAACAGTTGCTGTTATAACTTTGCTTTCATCTCAAATACGAGCAGTTAGTAAAAGGGACATCGCCCATGTTAGAGAACTTGCAGTTTCTTGATTAAAAAAGGATTTTGGTGATGTAGACAATATAGTTAGGCTAAAGAAATTTCCACCTTTATAATTGAGTAATATGTTGCCGATTTTAGGCTATATAATGTAACAATAGGTTTCGCAAATGACGTAAAATAATATGATAATTGGGAAGCCTGATATAAAGTTGGGCTGATGGTGTAACTAATGGCTACCATTGACGACATCATCACGTGGGTCGGCTCTTTGCCCGCTTGGCAAGGCGATGCTGTACGCCGTCTGCTGTCGACGGGCGAGCAGCCGATCAGTGATCAGGATTATTCTGAGATATTGGCTTTGGCCAAAGCGGACTTGAAACTTGCACCACCTCCTGAAAACCTGAAGCCTGTTCCCCCAGTTGCGGGCAAGTTCTCGGGAGCTCCCGCAACAACAGTTGCGGTCAAATTGTTGTCAATTGACGACGTCCGAAATGTCAACATCATCAAGGCTGGCCAGACACAGCCCTTCGCCGAGAGTGGCGTCACGGTGGTGTACGGTGACAACGGCTCCGGTAAGTCCGGCTACTCCAGAATCCTGAAACTGGCTTGCCAAGCCCGCGATAAGGACGAGCGTATCCTTCCTAATGTCTTCGCAACGGCACCAACCGGTACGCCAACCGCGATATTGAAGATTAAGCAGGACGACAGGCCAAAGGACATTGTTTGGACCCAAGGTGTCCCTGCCGACCCCGTCTTGACCAATATCATAGTGTTCGACGGTCGCTGCGCCAGAGTCATCACGGATGATCGCAATGAGATTAGCTATCTGCCTTATGGTGGCGATGTGTTTCAAAAGCTGGCGAAGATCGTCATGAGAGTCAAGGCAGACATGGAAGCGGAGATCACGGCTATTGCGTCAGTTCAGGATTCAGCCATTGTGGCGGGTACCATGTCGGCGAAACTTCTTGAGACGTTGTCGGAGATTACCAAAGACGAGGTTATTCAAGCAGCTACGGATTGGACCCTGCAGGATGAACTGCAATTGATCGCTCAAGAAGAGCTCGCGCGAACCTCAGACTCCACCAAAGCGACTCAAGAGGTCGCCCGCCTTGACAAAGTTAAGGGACGGATCAATGATGCGGCCAGTGCGGTGACTAGGCTCGTTGCAGCGTGTGCTGATTTGACGAATGAAGTCATCCAGAAGGTTGTAGCGGAGGTAAATGCCGCGCAACTCGCACACGCGTCTGCCGTGGCTGAACGGCAGACGCCCGAAGTGTTACCCGGCGTCGCATCCACCAATCAATGGGAGATTCTCTACAAGGCAGCGAAGCAATACTCCGAGGAGATAGCTTATCCCGGCGAATCCTTCCCAAAGACAGGCGATGCGTTCTGTGTGCTTTGTCAGCAACCACTAGGCGAGGAGGCGGTTGCGCGCTTTGGCCGCTTCAAGAAGTTTATGGAGGATGCCACAAATACTGTGCTCGTCGCCAAGCGCAACGCTCTGAGGTTGCTGCGCGACAAGATAGAAGTTGTGAATCCTTTGACTGACGCGCCGCTTGAATCGATCTGCGATGATCTCGCCAGTCTGAACGTCAAGGTGGCAAATGATCTGCGAGCCTATCATGCGGCGGTTGCCACGCGAAAATCTACAGCGCTCGCTTTGCTCAGGGAAGGCGAAGACCCGCAGAAGGCGGCGTTGTTGCCACCTTGGCCTGCATCTGTTGAGGCAGCATTACGATCAGTTGCCAAAACACTCACCCAAAAGGCTACTGACATCACGAACGCGGCTAAACCTGAGGAATATAAGAAGCTCACAGCCAACGTCGCAGAACTCAAATCGCGAAAAGCACTCAGTACAAGGAAAGCTGATATTTGCGCGTTTATCGCAAAGGTTCGGCGCAATGCCGACCTGCGGCGCGCCGCTGCCACCCTTCGTACGCAAGAGATTACACGGCAAGGCACAATAGTAATCCGAAAGAACCTGACCCCGGAATTGATAAGTGCTTTCAAAACGGAACTTATTGCGTTAGGCGCGACACAGGTGCCTATATCGCTGAAACCCAGTGGAGACGTGGGCGAGACGGCGCATGAGATTTTATTGGAAGGAGCCAACACGTTAGGCCGGGCTCGCACCTCTCAGATTCTCAGTGAAGGCGAGGCGCGCGTCATCGCGATTGCTGGTTTTTTGGCGGAGCTCCAGATTGTTCCACATGCCAACGCGATCGTGTTGGACGATCCAGTCTCATCGCTTGATCATGTATTTACCGGGAAGATCGCTGCGCGGCTCGCGCGCGAGGGGCTCAGACGGCAGGTCATCATATTCACGCACAACATAGCCTTTCTCATGGAATTGGAGGACGCCGGCATGGCGCTGGCCAAGGCTGGTACGCCTGTTGGTATCGCCGTGCATACTTTGCGCCGTGGCGGCAAGTCGGCTGGTATTACAATAAATGGCGCGCCGTGGTATGCTCTGAAGGTCAAACAACGGGCGCAATACATGGAAGAATTGGTGCACAAGATCAAACCGCTTTATCCGGACAATATGACCGAGTACAACGAAAAAGCGGCCCATGTCTATGGGTTATTGCGCGAAGCTTGGGAATCTTGTGTTGAGGATGACCTGTTCTATAACGTGGTGTGTCGATATCGGAATAGCGTGCAGACACTCAAACTTATCGAAGTGGGCATTGAAGACCCCGACATCCATCATGTCGATCTCCATATGTCCAAGGCTAGCACTTGGATGAGAGGCCATGACAAATCCAAGGCTTTGCATCATGACTGCCCTGCACCTGATGAACTGCTTGCAGACATCAATGCTTTACGGGCTTTTTCAAAACAGCTCATTGATCGCCGCAAGGAAACAAAGAGGCGCCGCGAGAAGCAGTTAGAACCACAATGACGATTGACGAACCGATGAAAAGCCCAACAATTGCTTACAGCTGACCGGCTGCGCCGGCGGCTGAAGCGCGTCGTTAGGTAGTGCTTTGGCTCTTGTGATAAGAGGTTGGAAGGCGAGAAGCAAAGGTTGTCCTATTTGTTTATTCTCTCCAATGCAAGCAGAAATCCATAGATAATCGCCTGTGGTCTTGGAGGACAACCAGGAATATAAGCATCTACGGGAACAACGTTGTCAATCCCGTTTTTCGTAGCATAGCAGTTACTAAATATCCCACCGCTGCATGCGCATGCACCCAAGGCTATAACCATCCTCGGTTCTGGGGTAGCGTGATACGTCTTTATGAGAGCTGTTTCAAGATTTCTTGTTGGAGGTCCAGTAACAAGCAGACAGTCAGCATGGCGCGGTGAGGCAACAATGTCAATACCAAATCTCTGTAAATCATGTACGGGACTGTTGTATAATGCAACCACCTCCCACTCACAACCATTACAAGAGCCGGCATCCACTTCCCTGACATGGAGTGAGCGTCTGAATATAGAAAATATCTTTTCTTTTAGTTTGCTTCCAAGTTCCTCAACTCTTGCGTTTGCATCAAGCCCAGCCTTAACTAAAAGGTCTTCCTTATTTGTTGCCGCCAGTTCAAAATCATTCGTTATGGTAATTGCCTTATAAGGACACGCCTCCTCACACATCCCGCAAAACACGCATTTTGCATGGGATAATTGCAAATATCGCCTACCTTTCTCCTCAATCCATGTATAGGCATTAGTTGGGCACACCTCCACGCACACATTGCACTGCTTACACCTCTCGTTATCTATCTCAATCCTGCCTCGAAAACGCAACGGAGCGGGTTCTCTTTCTTTTGGATATCTTGAGGTAACTACGCCTGTTTGAAAACTTTTTTGAAATTTTGTAAACATGTTCTATTTTTACCCACGAAACACACGAAATAACGCTAAAATAAACTATAATAAACCCCGAATCAAATCATGTTACTGCCTTTGCAAGGACTTGCAATAATAATGTAAGCCTTTATTCATGCATTACCTTATTGATCTTTCTCTGTTAACACAAATCGTTTATATTCTAATTTAGGGTAATGACCAAAATTTACAAGAATACCCAACTTCATTCCAGATGCATTTAAATAATTTAGAACTTGCGCTTTATGCTCTTCCAATAGATTGGAAACTGCTTTGATTTCCATGATAATCTTATCATAACACATAAAATCTGGTTTATACGTTTGCTTCAATTGTCTATTTCTGTATTTGAGTTTTACTTCTTTGTAAGATTCAAACGGAATCCCTTGCTCCTCAAATTCAATTTCCAGGCACTCCTGGTAAACATTCTCTAGAAAACCACATCCCATCGCTTTATAAACATGAAAGCATGCCCCCATAAGCGAATAACTTTCATCAGGATATAAGATTCCTGACATAGTTCAACTTACCCAACATTTTTTCGTTTTCGTGTACTTTCGCGTATTTCGTGGGCTCTTTATTTATAGATCAGTACACGAATAACATAATTCAAAACTCTTATTAATCAATGGAAAATCAGGAACGATGTTACCGGGAGTCGTATAAGGAATCGCTGGCCAGTTACAGAACGAAGGTGACCGTACCTTATATCGGTATAACATATTGTTCGGGGCCGTCATAATCCAGTAAATATTCTCACCACGAGGTGATTCTACATAACTTAATGCTTGTTTGTATGGTGGAAGTTCCTTAAGAGGGTTTTTTATAGGACCTTCAGGTATCTTCTCAAAACATTGCTCAATAATATACATAGACTGATAAATCTCATCTACCCTGACCCGTATCCTTGCAAGTACATCACCCTCGTAATGGAAAACAGGAACATCAAAATCCACCTCATTGTAAGCGGCGTAAGGATGATTAATTCTTGTGTCCTGAGCAATTCCAGAGGCCCTTGCGGCAACACCAACAACACCAAGCCCCTTGGCGATCTCTGCGGAAAGTCTGCCCGTGGTTTCAAGCCTGTCTAACAGAGAGGAAGACGCAAACATAATATTTGTAAGCTCTTTGAAATCCTTTTTAACATGGTTAAGTAATGACAAAATATTTTTTTTTAGATCGTCATTTATATCAAATCGTACTCCACCAACGGTAAGAATTCCCCTTAAATAGCGATTACCTGCAATGGTCTCATTGAGTTGTTGTAAATACTCTCGAATCCTGAATCCATGAGCACTACCTAGAAGAAAAGCAGCGCCAGCGCATATGTTGCCAACATCACCAATATGATTGTAAAGTCTCTCTAATTCGAGGATAATAGTCCTGATAAATTTAGCGCGTGGTGGAATTTCAATACCTGCTACCTTCTCAATAGCCTGACAATATCCAACTGCATGAGAAGCTGCACAAACGCCACAAATTCTTTCTGCAAGAAAGAGAGCCTTTGTATATGGCATAGATTCAAAGATCTTCTCCGTTCCCTTGTGCGTATAAAATAGCTTTGCATCTAAGTAAAATATACTATCGCCTACTGCGCTAAACCTGAAATGACCAGGCTCAATAATACCAGCATGAATTGGTCCTACAGGTATTTCAAAAACCCCTTCTCCTTCCACTCTAAAAAACGGCAATTTGGATTCTTGAAGGGGTATGCGGGTCTTTATATCAAAATCTTTCCTGAGTGGGTATGTCTTCTCAGGCATATTCCCGTGCAATACAAGCGTATATGGATCAGGATGCCCAACTGGCTCAAGCCCGAACATATCCTTAATCTCACGCTCATACCAATGGGCGGCTGGTATTTTGGGGGTAATCGAAGGAAATTCTGGTTGTTGCTCACTGATAGGTATATTAACAATTAAGAAGATATCTGCGCGAGGCATAGAAAAAACGTAGTAGATTTTGAAATGCTTGTCTAGACCTCTTTCATCATTACAGATCATAGAGGAGAGAGAGGCCTTAAAGGTATCTCGAATATAGAGACATACCTTCACAAGATTTTCTTTTTTCGTAGAAATGTATATCTCGTTTTCCAGAAAACTTTTCGTGACGGAAATAACCTCTCTGAATTGACTGGACAAATTATCAATATAGAATTGCCTACCGTTACTCATTATGCATTCCTTATAATATCATAAATACTATTAAGTATTTCACGCAAAAGGGGTGGTACATAGAAACTGATAACCAGCACAAAGACCAATAAAAAGCACATGGCAGCAATGGTAAATTTACTTATCTCTCCTTTGGGAATCGCTTCGGGAGATACACCAAAAATCATCTTGAAGATATTATATATATATCCAATAAAAATAAGTGTAATACATACTACAAGCAATGAGCTGAATATGATGATGAATGCATTTCCACTTGCAAAACCATCAGCAAGCACCATGAACTCACTAACAAATATATTAAACGGTGGGGTACCTGTAATAGCAAAGACACCAATAATAAGAATTATACCGGTAATGGGTGTAACTTTAATAATACCCTTTATACTCTCCATCTTAGTTGTCTTGTATTTTAAGAATAAATTACCAGCGCAGAAAAACAAGAGTGATTTCGTTACGGCATGGTTAAATGTATGCAACTCTGCACCATAAACACTATACATACCCCCAAAACCTATTCCAAGTGCAATAAAACCAATATGCTCTATACTGCTATAGGCGAACAGGCGTTTATAATCCCTTTGCACGAGGATAAAAGGTATTGAAACGATGACGGAAATAAGCCCAAATACCATTAAGAGTGTGCTTGAGTAATGTGGACCAACACACTTGGATGTAAGGATATGGTATCTGATGATGCCGTACAATGAACAATTTATTAACACTCCAGAAAACAATGCGCTAATTGGCGCTGGTGCCTGACTATGCGCATCCGGGAGCCATGTGTGCATCGGGGCAAGACCTGCCTTTGTGCCGTATCCGACCAAGATAAAGATAAATGCCAGTTTTATAAGATGCGGCTCGAACCTGTCTGCTACGGTAAGCAGATCTGTCCAATTCAGCGCATAACCAATTTCACCAAGAACACCTTTTGACGAATGGTAGGTTAGTATGACGCCAAACAACGCCAATGTGATTCCCACGGTGCAAATGATGATATACTTCCACGCCGCCTCCTGATGTTGTTTTTTATTGTAAAAGCCGACCAGAAACGTAGTAGATAGTGTAGTAGCTTCAATTGCCACCCACATGATTCCCAGATTATTTGTCACACAGACCAATAACATGGTAAAGATAAACATGTGAAAGAGGAAGTAGTACCACCGCAACTTCCTTTCAGTAACCACGCCTTCATGAAGTTCTGCTGCCATATATCCTGCTGAATACAATGAAGACGCAAAACCAATAATGGTAACAATCTGGGTAGTAAGGATACTCAAGGCATCCATATAAAAGAAACCATTTAGTCCTAATAGGGAGTGTTGGACGTGAATATTGTAGTTAAGGAATATATTGTATAGTAAAGCGAGAAAACTACCGGCAATACTTATATATTTTGATACGCTATGTTTCCCTATGAGGACACACGCAATAGCTGTTATAATTGGTATAATTAAAAGCAACAATATTACCATGTTATTCCCTGAGATCCCGTAAGAAGCCTGTATCAATGGTATCGAAGGATTCCTTGATTCTATATACGTAAAGCCCCATAATGATCACGCTCACCAAGATATCGAAAAATACTCCCAATTCCACGATGAGCGGCATGCCGTATGATGTAGATAAGGCGGCAAAAAAAAGCCCGTCTTCCATGGTAACAAGTCCAAGTATTTGTGTAATGGCCTTCTTCCGCGTGATCATTGCAAAGAATCCCACAAGGGTAATGGCAAGTGAAACAGGAAGGCAATGCCGCATAAAGGTATTTTCAAATTGAATAATAGATAGTGTTGAATAGTATGCAATAAGGATAATACCGCAAGAGATCAGCAGTGATAACGTATAACTAATATAAGACTCTACTTCTTTTTTAATATTAACCTTGTCAACGATATAAAAGAGAAATCCTGGAACAAGAACAACCTTAAGCACCAGTGAGACGCCTGTTGTAATATAAATGTGATGGATACCAGAAAAATAGGCTATAAGACCACTGGTTAATGTCAGTAAAAAAGATCGAAAAACACATGCCCATATACAGGTCTTTAACCGGCTTGTACCAATGAGTATAATTGTTGACATGAGCATTAAAATTGCTAATACATCAATAATCTGAGAATTTACTATGATGTGCTGTGTCATGATAATTAACTCACCACATAAAACGAAATAATTGCCAGAACAGAGAGAATAAAAGATGTGCCTAACAGGTTCGGTATACGAAATAATCGGACCTTTGCAAACGAAGATTCTAGTATAGCGATCGCGAAGGCAAAAAATCCGATCTTAACAAGATATAATGCAAAAGAAATAATCAGTCCTGGGAAACTAAAGCCAGTAGCAATCCCCCATGGTAAAAAGGTATTCACCAAGATAGTCAATAACAACAACAACTTCATTGAAGATGCCCACTCTATCAGGGCTAAATAACGCCCGGAAAATTCAAGGATCATACCCTCATGAATCATCGTCAATTCCAGGTGAGTAAAAGGATTGTCAATGGGTATCCTTCCTGTCTCTGCAATAATAACGATGACAAGGGCTGAAAAGGCCAAAAAGAGGGATGGATTCAATGATTTGTAATTAAGCAATGTACCAGTGATATTGCTTAGATTGGTAGAGCCAACGGTTAAGGAAACTGTAAATATAGAAAGCATCATGGCTGGTTCTGCCATGGAAGATATTGCCATCTCCCTACTCCCCCCCATACCCCCAAAGGCGCTCCCTGTATCAAGGGAAGATAATGCCAGGAAGAATCTGCCCAAGGCAAAAAGGTAAATAATAAGGATGATATCACCCGTAAAATTTACAGGTACGGTTGAAGATAGGACAGGTACAAGCAGTGCAATTATCAGAATTGAGACAAAAGTTACATATGGAGTTACCCTAAAAATCCACGAGGCAGTCTCTGAAACCACAGCATCTTTTTGAAGCAGCTTGACAAGATTATAATAGGGTTGAAAAAGGCTAGCCCCCCTTCGACACTGTATACGCGCCTCCATCTTATTAATAAATCCCTTTACCAGAGGAGACAACCCTACAATAACAACAATCTGTAAAATAGGAAGTATTATGCTTGAAAGCATATTCAATACCCTGTTACTTGATAAATATAATTAAAAATATTAAGGTTACAAATATATAGGCAAGATACACATGAATACTGCCGGTATGCACCCACCTTACCTTATTTGATATATTTAAAACATAGCTGGAAATAGGATTGTAAAAATATTTTTCAAATATAGGCGTTATTTCACCAATATAGGTAATAGATTTAACAAAATATTTAGGGACAGCATACGTAGTGCTAATCTCTCTTCGAGGCCTATATAAATTACTAAAGATGACCTTAAACGGTTTTGTAAAGGCGGTAGCAGTATACCCGAATCTCGGTTCTGGCGATATTCCGCATGTCCAGGTTTCATATATCTTCTTTCTGAAGCCGGGCCTTAATATGGTTAAGACTCCAAATGTAATTGCTAAAAGTATCAAGCCAAAAACTGTAGCGCTTTTGGGAGATAACTCCGTAAAATTAGTATGGATTGCCTTTGTTTGCAACCAATCATACGTTGTAATAGCACTTATGATATTTGTGCCCAGAAGATGGGTGTTTACCTGATTAATGGTTGTCATAATCCTTGCTGGGAAAAGACCCATAAATACACACAATGAGGCTAAAAACCCCATACTAACGAGCATAATAATCGGAACCTCTTTTGCCCTTTTTGCATGCTCAGAACGTGGCAATGCGAGAAATGAAATCCCAAATGCCTTGATAAAACACGTTGCAGCCAGCGCCCCTGCTAAGGCAAGAATAGCACCACAAATGACCGTTATTATTTTAAAAAACACTGATGGCAGACTAAAGCCATTGAGTATGGACTGGAATATCAGCCATTCACTCATGAACCCATTCAGGGGTGGAATAGCAGAAATGGATAAGGCACCCACAAGAAATAACGGGGCAGTAATCTGCAACCGCTTTATTAACCCCCCTAATTCTTCAATATTTTTTGTATGGGTCGAATAGTAGATATTCCCCGCACACCCAAAAAGCAGGCACTTGAATACTGTATGATTAATCAAATGATAAAGGCCTGCTATCATGGCGAGGGACGATAAGGCCATTAGATTGTAAGACTTAAAAATCATAGATAATCCAATACCCATAAGGATGATACCAATATTTTCTACACTATGGTATGCAAGTAATGTTTTGATATCATGCTCCATAAGGGCATAAAGCACGCCCAAGATGGTAGAAGTTGTGCCTATAATAAGGATGACAATTCCCCACCAGTGCGGACAAGGCGTAAGGAATTCGAAATAGAATCGTATAAAGCCATAAATAGCCATCTTGATCATCACGCCTGACATAATCATCGAGACATTGCTTGGGGCTGCAGGATGTGCCAGAGGAAGCCAAAGATGAAGGGGGAAGATACCTGCCTTTATGCCAAAGCCGACAATTACCAAAAAAAATACAATATTTTTGTATATCTCAGGTACCTGTGCACTAATATGCCTGAAATCATCAAAACTAAATGAGCTTGCATAGGCATGCATAATGAAAAAAGCTACGGCGATAAATACTGCACTAATATGCGCCATTACAAGATATACAAAACCAGCTTTTCTGTTAGCCGCATTTTCATGCTCAAAAATAACCAAGAAAAATGAGATCAACGTCATGAACTCCCATACAATCATAAATACTAATGCGTTATTGGCTGTCACTACTAAAAGCATGGACAAGAGAAAGAGGTTGTAAGTAAATCCTAGGAATCGAGTATCACGTTTATTTACATACAATCTCGTGTAACCTAATGAATAGATAGCGGCTATAAGACCAATAACAGATATGGCAAGCATAAAAAATGAGGAGAGCGGGTCTAATAAAAAATTATATTTTATGATGGCGTGATATATTAAGAAATCAAAACGTATTACAGCGCCGTTAAACAACACAGTTACAGATAGTGCGATGCTGAAGCAAGAGGCAATAGCTGTACAAATAAGTGAAATGTAATTCCCAACTCTTTGCCATTTGAAGAAACACAAGGCGAACAGAGCACCCACAGCATACAAAAGTATCGTTATGATAAACAAATATTCAACCATAGCTTGTCGTATATAAATTTAAAAGACAGGATATTAAAAGGCTGGATTTTACACAGAATTAATATTTGAATGCAATTAAATTTTAAAAAGGAGTGTAATATTTATCGGTGTAATTTTATGGAAGGCCTTTGATCATAACTAAGGCATCAGTACCGTCACTATAAAAGCCCGGTAAAACGATTGTTGACATCGAGTAGCAAAGCCGTTTATAAAACTGTTGGGCTGTAATATTATTGACATACACTTCCAATTTAATCCTTTTAACCCCACGCAAAACAAATTCTTCTTCAATTAACCGAACAAGTTTGGTAGCGAACCCCTTTTTTTGATGTTCAGCAAGAACACAGAGAGAAAATATTCTTCCTACTGATTCGTCTCCCACACGTTGAGTAACACCTATGATATTGCCAATTATCTTTCCCGTTGGCAAAGTTGCCTTTATCACTATTGACTTTGGATTCATCAATAAGTTCTTTATAAGGCGACGATGAAACGCTTCTGTAGTAAAACAGTCTTTCTCTATCTGTTCAAGAGAAGGCAAATCCAAGAGACTTGCCCAGCCATAAGTCACCACACTTTTATTTCTCGTAAATAAGAAATTTCTTTGCAAGCATGCAAGGATGATAGGACATCTTTGCCCTTCGAAGCCCTTCTATACCCCAATCTTCACCGGCATTGACATATTCAACATTAGAAAAATCACTCGCGCAAAATTGTTGATAAATAAACTGAGGCATACCTTGGAATCTGTTATTAGTCTTTTCTATCAATACGGAAGCAATATTGGGTGTAATGCATTCACCCAAAGTTATTCCTTCGATTTTGCCGCTAATAGTCACAATCGCACCCTTTAAACCCATTTCCTCAGAAAAAATGACAGCGCATTTTGAAGCCTCAGCTTCGTGAATAAGGCTATATTGATAATGAGATTCATGGTGGTTCGAAAGATTTGATTCCTGCACTTTCTCTTTCTTCCACTGTTCAACCATGAGTAATGTATCTGCGATATGTTTCTGAGAAAACTGTTCTAAAAGGATGTTGTAATGTTTTCTAAAGTAATTTATTTCATTCCTTTTCTTTTCATATTTCCTGCCGGCAAGCTTTATGAGGTCGGATGTTCTGTAAATGTAATCTGGATAGCCTTCGATAATGCGGTACGCGCTGACATCAAAAAGATTCAGGAAGTCTTCATAAGCGTAGTTGATATATGAATCAAAACCATTGTAGTGATTAAATTCGCGCATGATGGAAAAACATTCATTCAAGGTGCTTTGAATGTTGTTTTTCCCTAGGGGTGGGAGTAACATACACATGCCTTTGGAGTTCACTCCAAAGAGGCAGAAATTATTGTTAATTATTTTCCATAGTAGCTCTATCGAACCTTTCCATATAAAATTGTTTGCAAAAGAATAATCACATAAACTTACACCTTCTTCAATTAAATATCTATCAAATAGTTTTTTATCCTCAAGCTTTAGCCTATTAAAACCATATTGTTTACACTTTTCTTCAATACTACCATCACTGCATTCGTCCGTCTTAGAGAGACCGGTATCAATAAGTTGTAAAATAGCTTTTCTCCTTTAGTAGCACGCCCAACCAGGCAGCACGACGGAGGTTCCAGGTCAAGCGCAAACCATTGTAAAATTGTGGCAGACATCCCCTGTAGACGCCTGAACCAACAATCATTGCGTTTTGTCATGATAATTTTAACTTTTAAATTTAAAAAACTTCTAATCATATCTTTCATAACATAGCCTTTAAACAGTATTTAAGACAAGAAGGATTATAAGACATGTAGAAAGATTTTCAAGTATAATTTATAATTATTTAAATTAGAATTACCGTGTCATTATCTTTATAAAAAATTTTCTCAACTGTACACAATTATAACAAATCTGAAGAAACAAATGCATAACCCAGAAATTCAGTCTAAAGCTTTTAAATCTGCTTTTACTGAAACGCCTTAATTTAAAGAACCAGAAAGATTTTTAAAAAGTATTAAAACAATTTTACACGACACAAATAACTCAGCTTTACAAGTAACGACATTATTAATACTTGACAAAAAGTGTCAGGCTGATAAAATATTTCTTCTTTTCGTGTTGTAATTTTGACTGAGATAATTTTTTTCGTAACAGATAAGGACTAAAACTTATGGCAATCAGAGTTGGTATTAACGGATTTGGAAGAATTGGAAGAAACGTACTTCGTGCAATTATAAAACGCGGTGGTATTGATGTGCTGGCAATAAATGATCTTGCCGATTCAAAATCGCTGGCAGTATTATTAAAATACGACTCGGTTCACGGCGTACTTCAAGGAAACGTTGAAGCAAAAGAAAAATCACTGATTGTAAATGGTGAAGAAATTCAACTATTAATGGAAAAAGACCCCTCAAAATTGCCATGGAAATCAATGGCTGTAGATATTGTAATAGAATCAACTGGTATTTTTACATCAAGGGCAGAGTGCGCAAAACACCTTGATGCTGGCGCAAAGAAAGTTATACTTTCAGCACCTGCAAAAGATAAAATTGATGCAACTATCGTAGTAGGTGTTAACACAAAAGACCTTAAGCCCGAACACAAGATTGTCTCAAATGCGTCATGCACTACCAATTGCCTGGCGCCTTTAGTTAAGGTACTGCACGACAACTTCGGTATAGAAAAAGGGCTAATGACAACCATTCACGCATACACCAACGACCAGCGTATCAGCGACCTTATACACAAAGATTTGAGGAGGGCAAGGGCGGCAGCAATTAACATCATTCCCACAACAACCGGGGCTGCAAAGGCTATTGGCGAGGTAATCCCTTCGCTCAAAGGCAAATTAGACGGACTTGCCATGCGCGTTCCTGTTGCTAATGGTTCCGTAACAGATTTTGTCGCAGTAGTATCAAAAGACGCAACTATAGAATCTATAAATGCTGCGATGAAAAAGGCTGCTGAAGGTGAACTAAAAGGTATATTACAGTATTGTGAAGACCCTATTGTATCATCTGATATTATAGGGAACCCTCATTCGAGCGTTTTTGATTCTGAATTGACATATGTAATTGACAAACGCATGATAAAGGTAATTGCATGGTATGATAACGAGTGGGGCTTTTCAAATCGTATAATAGACCTTATTGAATTAATCGCTCGCCACTAATTTTAATAAATCAATCTTTTTAAAACTCTTAAAAAACGATATATCGTTTGCCACTTAAAAAGTTTATAGCTGTATATATTATCTCCTTTAACATTGAAATTATTAACAAAAAGTTTCGATAAGATTTTATCTAAAAACACATTTTATTAATGAGGTAATCATATTAAATTCAGCCATGAATAATAAACTATTTATAAAAGATATTAACGTACGAAATAAAAGAGTAATGGTTAGAACAGATTACAATGTCCCTTTAGATGATTTCGGGAATATTACCGAGGACACAAGAATAAGGGCAACCCTGCCAACTATTAATTATCTCTTAGACGAAGGTGCAAAGGTAATTATTGCTTCGCATCTGGGCAGGCCTGATGGTAAGTCAAACCCTAAATACACCCTCGAACCCGTTGCATTACGTTTGCAAAGTTACCTCCATGAAAGGGCAAAGGTAATTATGGCGAAAGACTGTATAGGTACAAATATAAAAAAACAAATTGATGAAATGCGTTATGGCGACGTCCTCTTGTTAGAAAATTTACGATTCTACCCCGGTGAAGAAAAAAACGACCCTTCTTTTGCTAAAGAACTGGCTAGCTTATGCGATGTATTCATACAGGATGCCTTTGGAAACTGTCATAGAGAGCATGCATCAATGATCGGTGTGGATAAATACGTTACTTCTGCGGCTGGATTTTTACTTAAAAAAGAAGTGGATTATTTTGAAAAAGCTGTCAACAATCCTATAAGGCCAGTTGTCGCATTACTGGGCGGCGCAAAGGTATCAGATAAGATAAAAATAATAGAAAATCTTGCCAAAAAAATGGATAAAATCCTAATAGGCGGCGCTATGGCATTCACTTTCCTTAAGGCACAGGGATTTGGTGTGGGACAGTCAGTGATTGAAGATAAAATGCTCGGTGTTGTGAAAAACTTAATGGATATCTCCAAAAGGAATGGTACAAAATTATACCTGCCGGTTGATTTTGTCGTTGCTGAAAAATTTGTAAGCAATGCAGAAACAAAATTAGTTCCTTATCAGGAAATACCAGAAAAATGGATCGCCCTTGATATCGGTCCTGCTACTACAAAACTGTTCTCAGAGGCAATTCAAGATGCAAAAACAATTGTATGGAACGGACCTATGGGGGCTTTTGAGTATGATGCATTCAGTCGGGGAACATATGCAATGGTAGATGCTATAACCAGTTCACACGCCTTAACCATAGTCGGCGGTGGTGATACCGATATGGCATTTCATAAATCAGGAAAGGCGTTTGAGGTATCCTTCATTTCTACTGGCGGAGGTGCATTCCTTAAATTATTAGAAGGCGGCGTACTCCCAGGAATCGCATCACTCTCAAATAAAAAAAATTAAATATATGAGTCAAAAAATCAAAATTGCTGCCTCAATCCTGGCTGCTAATCCAATGCGGTTCGAGAGTGAAATTAAGAAAGTAGAAAGAGCCGGCATTGATTTAATCCATATTGACGTTATGGATGGCCATTTCGTCCCTAATATTACAATGGGACCTTTCATCATAAAGGGTATTAAAAAAATTACAAAAGTGCCTTTAGATATACACCTGATGATTACGCACCCTGAACGTTATATAAAAGCATTCGCAGATGTTGCAGGAAAAGGTGATTTTATAACCTTTCATATCGAGGCAACAAAACAGCCAAAAAAAGTTATATCATTAATCAAAAAAGCCGGCTTGAAAGCTGGTGTTTCTCTAAACCCAAACACAAAAACTAAATCAATTGAAAAACTTTTAAGCACGCTTGATTTAGTGCTTATAATGTCTGTATATCCGGGGTTTGACGGACAGAAATTTATGCCAGAGGTCTTACCAAAAATCTCGAGATTGCGCAGTCTTGCACCCGATGGACTAGAAATAGCAATTGATGGAGGCATTACACCAGAAAATATCCCGCAGGTTGTAAAACAGGGGGCTAATATAATTGCAGCAGCATCCGCAATCTTTAAAACAGAAGACCCTTACAAGGCAGTGAAAACCTTGAAAGAAATTGCAAAACAAGCGGTTAAAAAGACATCCTGTATGAATTAACAACTATTTTATACATTATAAAAATATCTTGTTTTCTGATTAAAAGTATATAGACTATTAAGGGCTTATAATTATGGTGTTCTTTAGAAAAAAGAGAGACATGCCAGATGGCTTATGGATGCGGTGTGACGGCTGTAAAAATCTGGTATATAAAAAGAATGTGGAAGAAAGAATGCGTGTTTGCCCTGAGTGTAATTACCACTTCAGGATATTCAGCAGGGATAGACTCAATCTTTTACTCGACGAAAACAGTCTCGAGGAAATGTGGGCAAATATGCAGTCATGCGACCCATTAAACTTTAAAGACCGCGTTACCTATCCGGAGAGAATAGCCGCAGAGCAAGAGAAGACGGGCTTAAAAGAAGCCGCCATCGTTGGAAAAGGCAAAATCAATGGGAAAGCGGTTATGATTGGAATTACCGATCCAAGTTTTATAATGGGAAGTATGGGGTCAGTTGTTGGAGAAAAAATTACCAGAATTACAGAAAAGGCATCTGAATTAAAACTGCCATTAATTCTTATTTCTGGTTCAGGCGGTGGCGCCCGCATGCATGAAGGCGTCTTCTCCCTGATGCAAATGGCAAAGACCAGTGCAGCTATTGCAAAATTCCGCGAAGCAGGAGGATTGTACATATCAATACTGACTGACCCATCGCTGGGTGGTGTAATGGCGAGTTTTGCTTCTCAGGCGGATATTATAATCGCTGAACCAAAGGCATTAATAGGTTTTGCAGGTCCGAGGGTCATTCAGGAAACCATAAAACGCACATTGCCCTCAGGTTTTCAGACGGCTGAATTTCTGTTAGAACACGGTTTTTTAGACATGATTGTCCATCGTCAGGATATGAGAAAAGAAATATCCCGATTGATTGATTATTTGCAATAATCAGCCACTTCACTTGACTCAGAATGGCATTTTTTAGTGATAATTGTTATTAGACAGTAAATATAATTTTTCAAGCAATCATTAACTCTGTCACTGACAACCGACACTGAACACTGCCGTTTAAATTGACATACTGAGCGAAACATCTCACATAATTTGGTTATTCAAATAACCAGACGAAAAACAGGTTCCCCTGTAGCTCAATGGTAGAGTAGCCGGCTGTTAACCGGTTGGTTGTAGGTTCGAGTCCTACCGGGGGAGCCAATTATTATAAAAACTCTTTACAATTCATTAAAGCCTCAGATTGTAAAACTTCGTCTCTGTAAATTTTTCTCAATTCTTTCTCATTATAAAAAGATATTTGAACCCCCTCAGGTAAAGATTGAAGTACCTTGCCCAGGAACTCCTATTTATTGTCTTAATCAATTTTCTCAACGGAGGATCAATAATTGCATAATTTATATAATCTGGATGCATAATACCATAAGGGTCGTTGGGTATTCCTATATTACGCACAGATTTCTTAAATGTTTCTAAAACAAGACAATTATTTTTCTGCCGCTTCATCTACATATTTGTCTCTTTCGCTTTTAACTCAGGAATTTACCAGATTGACATAAAAATAATAGCAAAATCTTTTACAAAATTATTCATTTTATGAAATATTTTTTCAAAAAACTAAATAACTATTACACATTTTATTAACTGCTATTTTATTCTTCTCTGTCTCAGCAAACTACATAATTTTTTTAAAAATTTTATCAGAAAATATTCTCCTTGCCCTTTTATTTGTATGTTTATATACTCTGTTCAAAGCTGAAAAACATCAAATAATATCTGAATTTTACACATCAATCAAACCTTAGACAAACATGGAAATTTACTGGCTAATTATTGCATTAGTCACAGGGATATTGATTGGCGCAGGCATCTTCTGGCTGATTAACAGACCGCATATTACTACGCTGAATCAGCACCTTGCCGCAACACAGCAGGAATTGGCAAGCGCACGAAGCGACGTCAATCAAAAAAACGAAAGGATTTTCGAGCTTAATCAATCAACAGCACGTCTGGAAACCACCCTTGAACATGAACGCAAGGCTTCTATTGAGAAGATAACATTGCTTAATGAAGCCTCACAAAAATTACAGGATACATTTAAGGCGCTCTCCTCCGAAGCGCTACGAAGCAATAACCAGAGCTTTCTGGAACTTGCAAAGACTACCTTAGAAAAGTATCAGACCGAGGCAAAGGGCGACTTAGAACAGAGACAAAAAGCGGTAGAAACCATGATTACGCCCATCAAACAATCGCTTGATACGGTTAACACACACATTACGGAACTGGAAAAGGCGCGCCAGTTTGCCTATGGAAGTTTAACAGAACAGGTAAAGTCTTTAATGTCCTCTCAGGAAAAATTACACCTTGAGACAGGTAATCTAGTCAAGGCGTTACGAACGCCCACCGTACGCGGTCACTGGGGAGAAATACAGCTAAAGAGGGTGGTTGAGATTGCGGGTATGTTAGAACATTGCGATTTTTACCAGCAGCAAACCGCTATGACTGAAGAAGGACGCCTTCGCCCCGATGTGCTGGTACGTTTACCGGGAGGCAAAAATATTATAATTGACGCCAAGGCGCCGCTTCTGGCTTACCTTGACGCACTTGAAGCCCCAAACGATGAACAGCGTATAATAAAATTTAAAGAACACGCTCAGCAAATCAGGTCACATATATTAAATTTGAGCGCAAAATCTTACTGGGAGCAATTTCAGCCATCGCCTGAGTTTGTCGTTCTCTTTTTGCCTGGAGAGTCTTTCTTCAGCGCCGCCCTTGAACAAGACCCCGCGCTAATCGAAGAGGGCGTCAACAGGCATATCATTCTTGCTACACCAACAACTTTAATTGCACTATTGCGCGCCGTGCACTACGGCTGGAAACAGGAACAGATAGCTGAAAATGCGCATAGAATCAGTGTACTTGGCAGGGAACTCCATGAACGTATTGCAACAATGGTAGAACACTTAACCAGACTTGGCGCATCGCTTGGGAAGGCAGTAGAAGCATTCAACTCAGCCGTAGCATCATTTGAAGGGCGTGTGCTTCCCTCTGCGCGGAAATTCAAGACACTCGGTGCAGGTGGTAAAAAAGAGATTGACGAACTTAGCCAGCTTGATAAAGGTCCAATGATGCTTGTGGAACCACAAGAAGGAACTGATATAACCTGAGCCTTAAGGCAGGACAAGTGTCCCTGCTTGTCAATTTCGGGATTTGGAATGCGGATTTGGAATTTGTCAACAGCGACTGTTGACCTACCACTAACTGACCGTTGCGCACTGTTCACTGACCACTATTCACTGATTATTGACACACCCCTACACCCCTCTTTTTAGAGTGGATACTACAACACACACCCTGATCCCCCTTGCTATAAGGAAAACTATGTATCTGATTGAAATCCATAAACGTTTAATTAAAGCTATCGTCATACATCGAGTTCTATCAATTCAATGTTGTTCTTATCAAATACCCCAAGCCCATTTTTCCATGCTGTTGCTATATGTTTGGCTTTCTGGAAGACAGGCATGAAATTATTTTCTTTTCGCCTCTTATCAATAATCTCAAGCCCCACTCTGTCAATAGCCACAGGGTCTGTCCCAATAAATAAACGCTCTTCATTCCACATCGTGTGAGATTTCATATTTGTAGGACCGCCGGAAAAACAAGCCTGCAATGCATCCAGGATATGTAAACGGACTCTATCCCTGATAGCAGGATGAGCACACACTTCGGCTACGGCGGGGTCGCAAAAATATGGTGACGGATGGAATCTGGCGGTATTGTTTATTACACCAAAGGCAAGATTCTTCAGACATAAAGACACACCGGCAATCCCATGGTCTTTCATTACCGGAACGTTTATAATTGCATTTACCTGTTTAGTTGCAACACTGCTATAAAATGACCTGTTATCTCCATCTTGCCGTAAGGTATGGTCATCATCCTCGGATTCGTAATAAGTTGATTTATCATACCCCGATGTATGTTCTGTGCCGTAACAACGAATCCCGCTACTGCCTTTATTCAATCTGTAACCAGCATGGACAAGGTGTTCGTCAAAGCGATCCCAGACAATAATATTGTTTTCTTTAACGCCAGCGGCTGTAAGACCAAGAACTATCGCATTAACGACTTCTGGTCGTGTAGAAAGCCTTTTACCTCCAATGGGATTAACCTTGATTCCAACCACATCTTTTGGATTAAAAAATTCACGCCAGGCATCTGTAGTTGTTTTCTTGCCTGTAAGCGCAAACATTCCTTCGTCCATCATTTTCTTAATATTCTTAAAATCAGGCGCGCCACTTTTCATAATTCCTATGTTTCTAACAGCAATTACATTGCTTTTATCAAAGCCGGGAAGTTGTTCATTGCCTCCACTTACAATTTTAACGTTACCAAGTCCTCTTACACCAATACCTGCCCCAATAGCACCGATCGCAACCTGTTTTAAAAAATTCCTGCGGGAAAGATTATCATTTTTGGTACGCATAGGTTCACTCCATTATAAATGATTTAGAATTCAATATAAGACTTATAAATCCATATTACTGGATATTTCAAAGGAACTTAATCATTACCAGAAAATTATCTCACTTACAGCACAATCTATTTTTACAAATACTAAAAAATGTAAAAACACTGCAAGGCTCGCATTAAAAACAACGGTTAAACCGCAATCGTAAGACTTTCCTGGACATTAATTTTAAACGAGAAAAATTTCCTGTCAACAAATTTTAAATTTACAGCATACAAATTATTTTTAATGGAATTTTGCATAATTTTTTAATAAAATATCTTTAGTTCAGGGCGCTTGGCTCAGTGGCTAGAGCACTTGCTTCACACGCAAGGGGTCAGTGGTTCGAATCCACTAGCGCCCACCATCTTAGTACTCAGCTTACTGATAAAATGAAATGCTGGAAACTTTTGACTTATACAATATGTTATAAAATTTGGAATTAAATACCATTTATCCACTTAAAAAAGGAGCACAAAAATGTCTGAGCATTTTTCAAACAAGGAAGTAGAAGAAAAATATAAGGCTATAATTTCTCCAGCACGGTGCCCTAATTGCGAAGGTGACGCCATCTCTGTAACTGTAAAAGCAATGAAAGGGAGTACGATGATAAGGTGTTTCAGTTGTAGTTACAGCGATGTAATTATGTGGATTGAAAAGCAGGTACTGGATGCTTTAAAAAATGCAAAAATATTCAATCAAATCTGGAAGGAAGGGCAGTCAATAGAAATAACTCTTCATTAATAAAATTTTACAACCTATTGTAAAATTTCAATATCTGATAAGTGAGAATATATCGTACTTATTTAAATTCTTTCTACCATTAAGGAAAGTCAATTCAATTAAGAATGCACAGCCTATAACGTTTCCGCCAAGAGACTCAACCATCTTACAACAGGCAGCCATTGTTCCGCCTGTTGCCAATAGGTCATCTATCATAAGTACATTTTGATTCTTCCTAACAGCGTCTTTATGCATCTCTAACGTATCCGTACCATATTCAAGGGCGTAACTCATACTAATCTTTTCATAAGGAAGTCTTCCGGGTTTTCTAACGGGTACGAACCCTGCACCAAGATTGAATGCAACAGCTGGAGCAAGTATAAAACCTCGAGCTTCCGCACCAACAACAACATCCACCACTCTATCTTTATAATTATTTGAAATAATCTCAACGGCAGTCCTTAAACCAGTTGGATTTTGCAATAATGGTGTAATATCTTTAAAAATTATACCCTTTTTTGGAAAGTCAGGAACATCGCGAATCAATTTCTTTAAATCATCCATAAGTTATTACTCCCTCGTCAGAATATAATGTAATTTCTGGATAGTTGCTTTCTCTATCTGCCTGACACGCTCACGGCTCAGACGTAATTTTTTACCGATCTCATCTAAGGTTTTTGGTTTACCGTCGGAAAGTCCATACCTCATCTTTAATATCATTGCCTCTCTTTTATTAATGATGTCTAGAAGATGCGCTACCGATTCTCTTTCGAAAATTTCTTCAAGTTCATCTTCCGGAGTGAGCGTTCTCTTATCAGGTATAATATTGGCTAGCGCCCAAATAATATCAGAACCAGTAACATCCGATGCGTCCAGAGACACTGTCGAACGTATAGCATCCTCAATGGATTGCACCTTCTTTGCAGTAATATCCATTTGTTTAGCTATTTCATCAACACTTGGCGGCCTCTCAAGCTTATTCAGTAAATCCGTGGTAACAGTCTTTAGCTTTGAGACATTTTCAACTATATAAGAAGGTATTCGAACAGTCTTTGCCTTGTTTCTTATTGCCCTGCGGATTGCTTGTTTTATCCACCATGTGGCGTATGTACTGAATTTATAGCCCATTGACGGATTAAACTTTTTGACGGCATGAATTAAACCAATGTTCCCTTCTTCAATTAAATCAAGGAATGAAATACCACGATTAACATACTCTCTTGCAATATTAACAACCAGCCGCAAATTGGAACGTATCAGCTTTTCTCTTGCCCTCTGGTCATTTTCTGCAACTTTTCTTGTTATTTCCTTCTCTTCCTCAGGAGACAACAGTGGAAATTTGCTAATTTCCTTTAAGTAAATTTGTAAAGCAGATTCCGCAGGATATTTTTTTCCCATCTATATAACGGAATCGTAAATATAGGTTAAATCCCAATTAATTTTCCGTTGCATTTTTTGCGGTTTCAGCAATGGGTTTTTGCGGATTTGCATCAGAAGCGGTTTGCGCATTGTTTTTTTCATCTGCGGCAGACATCTTTTTAAGACTCAGTCCTATTTTCCTCGCCTCAGGCTCAATACGTATAACACGTACTTCCAGTTCATCGCCAATGTTTACAATATCGGCTGGATTAGTTACCTTTTCATTGGATAATTCCGATATATGCAGTAACCCTTCGATTCCTTTTCCGAGTTCAAGAAATGCGCCAAAATTTGTTAATTTTGCAACTTTGCCCTTAATAACGTCGCCGACCTTAAACTTCTCAGGTATCTCTTTTACCCACGGATCATCCGAAAGTTGTTTCAAACCCAGTGCGACTCTCTTTTTTTCACGGTCAACAGAAAGTACAATAGCCTCGATTTTATCTCCCTTCTTTACGATTTCAGACGGATGACTTACCTTTTTCGCCCAAGACATATCAGAAATATGGAGCAAGCCATCAACACCTTCTTCTATTTCGATAAATGCGCCATAATTAGTAAGATTACGAACGCGGCCTTTTATTCTCGTACTAGGTGGATACTTTTCTTCAATAACAGTCCACGGATTTAGCTCTGTCTGCTTCATACTGAGGGAAATCTCTTCCTTCTCCCTGTCTATCTTGAGGACAATGACTTCAACCATATCGCCTATAGCAACCATTTCCGATGGATGATTGATACGCCTCGTCCATGACATCTCTGATATGTGCACAAGTCCTTCAATCCCGGTCTCCAGTTTTACAAAAGCGCCGTAAGACATAATGTTGACAACCTGACCTTTTACCCTTGAACTTACAGGATATCTCTGCTCAATATGTAACCATGGATTTTCTGACTTTTGTTTTAAACCCAGGGCAACTTTTTCCTTCTCTTTATCAACCTCCAATATCACAACTTCAACTTCATCATCAATAGCAAGCATTTCAGACGGATGGCTTATTCTTCCCCAGCTCATATCGGTAATATGAAGCAGTCCGTCTAAGCCGCCGAGGTCTATAAATGCACCAAAATCAGCTATATTCTTTACAACACCCTTTCTAATCTGTCCCTTTTCTATTTCTGTCAGTAGCTCTTTCTTCCTCTTCTCGCGGTCTTCTTCAATAAGCTTTCTTCTTGAAACAACAATATTCTGTCTGCTTTCATCTATCTTAAGAATTCTGCAGGTAACTTCCTTGCCTATGTATTGAGCAATATCTCCAGGAGGCTTCACATCTATCTGAGAAGCAGGTAAGAATATGGGCACACCCATATCTACAAGCAGTCCTCCTTTAATCTTGCGTGTAACACGACCTGTTATTATATCGCCTTCCTTATATTTAGAAATAACCCGTTCCCAGCCGCGTATGCGGTCAGCTTTACGTTTAGATAATTTAATGAGACCTGAGTCATCCTCTACTGCTTCTAATAGGACTTCTATTTCTTCACCAATCTTTATTTCGGATGTACCTTCAAACTCAAACATTGGAATTATGCCTTCAGACTTAAATCCACAGTCCACAACGACATTATCTCCCACAATACTGAGTATTTTCCCTTTAAGAACAGAACCCACCCCGAAATCCTTAACAGATTCAGAATACATGGATTCTATCTTCTTTTTTGTATCCTCTGCACTAATAATTGCCGCAACTTCCCTTTCTATTTCCGCAACATTTACGTTATACTCCTTTAAAATATCACGCTCCATAATTTAATAAATTCTCCGAAATAAAGACTAAAAAATAAAAAAATTAAAGAAATAAAATACGCTATTTTACTGCTTAAAAACCCTATTTTTTAAAATAGGTTCAATCTCATTAAGTACTTTATTAAATACTTCCCCGATAGTTAATCCCGTTGTATTAATATAAGTAGCATCCTCGCTCTTTATAAGGGGGGAATTGCTCCTTGTAATATCACGGTTATCCCGCGTTTCAATATCCTTTACAACGTCACCATAAGAAACTTTTTTATTTGCCAAATTTAACTCAGCAAAACGCCTTCTGGCGCGTTCCTCAACATTTGCATCCAGAAAAAATTTCTTATCTGCTTCTGAGAATACAACAGTCCCCATATCTCTTCCTTCAGCAACGGTATTTCCCACAGATGCATACTTTTGCTGAAGTTTTACCATTCGCTGTCTAACCCTTAGTTTATTTGAAATAAAATGAATATTATTCGTAACAGAAGGTAATCGAATTTCTTTAGTTACATTAATTCCGTCAACAAATACTTCAACTGAATTATCTTTGTATTGGAGCTCAATACTGGTTTCCCCCATTAAACTACACAAAGCATTCTCATCCTCGAGATTTACACCACTGTACATCGCCTTCCAAGTGAGGGCTCTATACATCGCACCTGTATCAAGATAATTAAAACCAAGGTGCTTTGCCAGCATCTTGGCAATTGTACTTTTACCTGAACCTGCCGGTCCGTCTATTGCTATTACCAAATGCACCCTCTCCCATTAGACCATTGAATTGAGCTAAATTAAGGCATAATGAAAGCAATAAAATATACTAAACAAAATATTTTAATGCAAGCTTTTTTTGTTTTAACTCAGCCCCCCACGTTTTCGGAACCACCATTCTATAGAAAATATTGTAAGTATAACAGAGAACACGTACCAGTTATCCCATAAAGATATCTGCCTCTTGCCTACAAGTTTTGTCATTAGTGGATTCTCAATAGAAAGTTTTTCTTTTATATTTTTTACCGGAAGTTCAAAATATCTCCCACCTGAAACCTCAGCCATTCCAGCCAAAACATCGCGCCTGATAGATGGGTCTTTAAATTCCTTATTTTCTAATGCAATATTAAATACAGTATAATTTTGTCCAATTTCATCATTTTCTTTCTTTGCTACGGCTCTAACAACGTAATAACCCTCTTCACTATGTTTAATGTTAAATTTATACTGACCGTTGTTTTCAGTAATCCCACTTGCAGAAAATATACTTTTTCCTGAAAACTCATTGGTAACATCTACCATTAACTGTACCCCTTCTAATGGCTGATAATTTCTACCCAGAACTTCAATTCTGATTTGTATTTCCTCATCTGGGGAAAATATTTCTTTATTTAAATAAATTCTGATTAGGTTCAGGGTAGGGTCTTTAATCAGCCACTTAATAGCATTCTGCCAGAATTTTATATAGTGTCTGTTACTTCCCGCACTGCCAACGGACAAAAAATTCCACCGCCATACAGAATCAGTTGTAATCGCCATGCACCGCCCCTGTCCAACATCCCGCACTGAAATTAAAGGTACATTCCCATCTACCGGATATAACACCAAAGATATAGCATCTTCCTTAATCTGTGTAATCATATTGCACCCGTCCAGATCAGGAAGGCCTTCCCACAACGCAATATTTCTTTCCGTATTACTATCTAACATAGTAACCGGATGCTTTTGGCCATCTCTGGTCAATACTGCCTTCAGGCGGGATGTATTAATGGATTCCTTTTCTGCAAAAAGATTCACTGGAAGAATATCCTCAATAGCCGTACCATCATAACCACCGTGTGAAAATGAGATATCGCCCCCAACCATCACAAAACCGCCACCCTGTTCTGTCACAAATTTCTTTATGTTATTCAAATAGTGTGAAAATCTGAAAAATGATGTATCGTAAGGACGGTAATCAAAGTTTTGAAATATCATTAGGTCAAAACTACTAAGTGCCTGTGTAAATAGTTCGTCTACAGGAAAGGGAATGAGACTTAACTCGTCATTTCTTGCTTCAGAGATGTCCGCAGGCGTTCTTAATATGAAAAAAGAAATGAGGTCTATATTGGGGTCGCTTTTTAACATACGTCTGAAAAAACGTTCGTCCCACGATGGACGTCCGCAGACATGCATAATTCTGATTTTATCACGCACCACTTTTATCAAGAAGCTTATCTGATTGTTTTCAGTAATTGCTTCGTGAGACTGAACAGGGGTGGATATGGTGTATAGAAATGTGCCTGTTGCATACGGCGTAAATGAAAATTCTATATGAAGCTCCCCTTCGTCGCCTGTATCTAAAACTTTAGAGGTCACGACATCGTTACTCTGTTTCAGTGTAACTGGTAATTTAAGGTCTCTGTATCCAAAAATCTTTATAACCGCACTTACCTTGCATAGACTCCTAACAAAGGTAAAGCTATCGTAAGATACGCTACTTATTGCAATATCTTTAACCTCCATATTACCCGAAGGTGAAAACGTATAAATTGGAGCAGATAGTTCTCGTGCAAGATTAGAAATTACATTTAACTTGTTTATATTTGAAGGAAACTCAGCCGTATCCATACCATCAGAAAAAAACAAGTAGCCTTTAACAGATTTGTCTTCATAACGCTTTTTCGCTAATTTAAGTATCCGGACAAGGTCGGTATTCATTCCGTCAAGTTCGACGCCCTTTTCAATGTCATTGTAGGAAATCTCTTTGATAGTGTCAGAAAAAGTCAGATAATCCACATCAAAATCATCCTGCAATTGTTTTACAAAAGTTTTGTTATTTTCAAAGAAATCATTAACAAGCTGAAACCTTGTAATCCCTGTATCGCCACCTTTCAGCGACATACTTTTCGAATTATCCAGCAAACATACAACCTTATTTTTTAATTTGAGAATTTCTTTTTGCTCTAACTGTGGTTGCAAAATAAGCGCAACTAATAAAAACAAAGACAAAAACCTAAGCACAATGAGTAGAAAACGTTTATAAACAGGATATATTGTTTTAATGCCCTGCCACGAAAAGTACAACGCAACAAATGCCAGGCATAACACAGCCACACGCAAGGCAATGCTTTCAATACCAACAAAATTTATGCTCCAATTGGCAGGATTTTCCATATTTGTTCTTGTTAAGACAGGATTAACAGGATTTTAGGATTAGATTCTTTCGTCTTGTAAATTCAGCATTATTCATAAATTTAAAACTTTCCTTTTAAACTCTAACGTTTCTTTACCGAAGTTCAAAAGTATACCTACCTCTTTATTTGTAGCTTTAAGATAATTAACCAATTACACTTCATGAACTTTATTTAGCTGTTCAATAGACTTTAGCTCAATAATTACCTTATCTTCTACAACAATATCTGCAATATAATCCCCCACACTTCTTTCTTTATAACACACCTTTATTGGATGTTGTTGAATTGCTTTTAACCCTGATAATTCAAGTTCCACCATGAGAGAATTTTCATATACTTTCTCCATAAATCCAAATCCTAAAGTATTGTAAACATTCGTAGCTGACTTGATTATTTTTTCTGTTATTTCTGCATGGAGCATACTACGCTTTTATAATAAAGCCTTTGTACTTAATCCTTCCAAAACATATTTTGTTACCTTAATTACCTCTCCACCGTATTCCAAATTTATTAACAATCCTGTTTATCCTGTCTATTTTTTTAGTATTGCGTCTTACATCTGTCTTTTCAAAATGAAAGGCAAATGCACCTGATCCTGTTTATAATTTCCTGTCAGGGCATACATAACAATATTTATACCCAGACGAAATGCCATCGCCCTTTGAGTTTCTCCACCTGGGATTACTTCATACTCCCAGCTTCCAAGCGGGTTCTTCGACCAAGCACCGCCAAGGTCGTTCTGTGAATATATTATTACCGTGCGATTCTCCAGTGTTACGCCTTCCAGATATGATTTTTCCATAATCCTCCCATAAGCCTGATTCAGTAAGTAAAAAGATTTGAAAACGGTGTGTTCTGTAGGTAGTTTTTCGAGTGGTTTAGTCGGAAACAACCTTTTAATCTCACACCTGACCGATTTATCAAACCCAAAATCTGTCTTTCCTATACTGTCGTCAATTAAAAGCGTACCTCCAAACTCAAGGTATAATTTTAAGTTACTAATCTCTTTTTCACTGAAAGGTGGGAATTCCTGATCGCCGGACATATAAAGGAATGGATACTCAAACAGGTTAGTATCATCGGCACGAACGGAAACAGTCTCAATCTTTGCCTCAACACTGGTGCGTTTAATGAGTTCCCACATAAGCCGTTTCCCAGCATTTGGCCTGGGATTCCAGTTACCACCATCATACTGTAAATGAGCGAAAGTAAACTTCGAGGTCTCTCCCATGGCAAAACTTTTACAGGAAAAAAGCTCGAAACCACAGATTACACAGATTACACAGATAAAGAATCTGAGATTTCTGTGGATAATAAACCACAGAGACACGGAGACACAAAGATTACGATACAAGGCGATTATTCCCATTAAAAATATTATAATAAATAAGATTACATGCTATTTACTTTAGACAGGATTTACAGGATATTTTCTTTTTGATTTCTTTTTTATACTGTCTATCCTGTTAATCCTGTCTCACTAAACCATCTTGATAATCGTTCGACTGAGCGCTCACGACTAAGTCTGCGTTCATCCGTGTCCAATATGCATTTTTTAGATTTTATCTGATGAACGCCTGAAACTCATTTTTTGCATTTCATTTTCTCCTTATCTTTTTCATCGCGATTTCAATGTCTTTTTCTTCTCCTGCTTCAAGCGTTATAGTCTGTTTATCCCTCTTATAGTCGGGTAGAATGGGTCAAGCGGAGCAGACCCATCAACAAAGCTGGTGACATAGATATTAACGCATTACAGAAACATCAAACATTAGCTCCTGAATTTTGTTGTTTGTGATATTGAGAACTTTCATTCTGATTTTATTGTAACGGTCCCATTTTAGGTAAATAAAACTCTGCTGAATATCGCCGGGAAAAATGACTCTATCCTCAAATGCCAAATTTGCAAGCACCTGCTTGAATTTAACAGTCCAGCAGGATGAGTTAAACAGAGCAGGCCCATCACAAAGCTTCATTTGAAATATGAAGTTTTGATAAGATATACTATTTCTCATATTTTCACAGACGAAAAGATATTAGCAGTTTATTCTCATATCTTTTTCAATTGAGTTTCTTTGAGAAACAACATTATACCCGTGTCTGTTTTAACACATATATCGTCTTCCTCAATTCCAAATCCGCCTATTGGAGTTACAGTTACAACTTCATTAAGCAAGTATTTACCTTTTTCAGGCATATCAATTATTTTAGCCTTTTCTCCGACTTTAAATACTTTCATAAATCCTCCACTCCTCATACAACTTCCATTTACTTGATGACTTAGAATTGATACTCATCAGTCCTAGCATTAGTAGTTTCATTCCACGCCTTATAGGTAAAATTAAGTTTGACATCTTCACTGTCTTTACTTTCAAGAAGGTTTTTGCCACTAATTACAGAAAGTAAAGGTTTTGAAAGTGCATTGCTGACAATGTAAATGTAGTAGTCTTTCTCATTATATAGCGCTCTCTGTTCGTTTTTACTAAGGATCAAGTCATATCCAGAAGCTTTTGATGTCCCTTTTACCTCGATTCTTCTATCAGCAGAATCAACGTCCCATCCGACTTTTTCAGCAGATGCATCTCGTTCAACAGGGGTTCTTCCTTTGAGTTTCTCATATTTTAACGTAGACAAGATCGCTATGCGCTCGACAATATTTTTAGTATCCTCTTTATTTTCGTCAAGCAAACTGTCAACTCCAATAGCAATAAAAAAATTGCTCCACTCTTTGATATGATTAATGTCGTCATTTTCTAAATATACAGAACTCAGGAAACAAAACTCTCGATCACAAAGTTCCTTTGTCACAACTGATTCGAGGGAATGTTTTGGACGATACTCATCACTAAAAACTATTTCTTCCGGTTTTTTCCATTGATTATCTTTTGTTTTCAAGGTAAGCTTCCCTCCGAATTCATCAAGTTTAATCCATTTTTTTACATATAATTGTTTCAATCCCTTTACTTTGTCAATTTTTTCCGATTCTTTGTATTGAGACCAATTTTGTTCATTAAGATTATTAAGCTCTTCCTTAAATATTCTGTTTTTTATTTCATCTTTAGTCAATGTTTCAATCACTTTTTTCGATGGCGGGCTAGAATGAAATCTTTCTTCATTCAGTTTGCGAAGAAAATTTTGAAAGGGTTGACTGTCATAAATTGAAGAATGAACAATTCTGGGCTTATTTCCCAATGATTCTGGAATAGACACCATATTTGGATTAGCAAAACAATCATTAATATTTGCAAGATCAAATTGATCAGTTAAGATAATTGGTACTGAATAATTCTGAAAGCGATCCCAGAATTGATTATGTCGAACGTTATATTGTGTCCACCTTTCTTTAAAATAGCAATAATCATAATATGAAACAAATAAACCATATAATTTTATAAACCACTCAACATCCTTTTGTGAGGTTTTTCGCTTAAGCAATTCAGCTCCATTTTCTGACAGGAAAAATTCCTCAGGTTCAGTTTCTAAAAGTATGATGCGATTATCTTTTTGATTAAACTCGCAGTCTTTATGGATAACTTTTTTATCAGGAAATAATTGTTGTAGATCGGAACTATCATAAAGATTTCGAATCGGTTCCTTTATTACAACACCCTGATTAACACGTATTAAAGTATCATCTTCCGCAACTAATCGTAAATTAATCATTACTTCTTTCTCAAGTGGAACAATTAGGTATTTTTTGAATAATTCATGCCCACCACCTTCGGATTCAGAAGTAAGTATTGAACTGTAGTTATATTTCCAATGTTCGTCCTTTTGAAAGCATGGTATACACTTATAAACAACTACCTTGTAGCAACAATCTGCGAGCCATTCGTTCCACTTGCAGTCCCTTGCCAATTCTCCCCGTCCCGGCGTTGTTAAAAAGTCGGCTTGAAGAAGAAATTTTAAACCACTTTGTATCTCCTTCAGTGGTAAAAAACTAAAGACTCCTATATGTGCTGTACTTTTTGGCTCAGGAACAAGTTTCTTATGTTCTGTCAAACGGAAAGCAATAATAACTTCACGTTTGCGGATAAGGTTTCTCTCCCACTCAATAGTTACGTAATCGTTGCCAACTTCTGTGGGTACATCGGATGGTTGTCTGAAAATAAGCCAATCAGAGAAGCATGGACTGGTTTGCCCGATTCTCTGTTCTACCCTTACAATTCTATAATCATCATGCTGAGATGTCTCGAGTTTTTGTATTACTCTTTCAAATTGTTTATCTGTGTCCAATATCCTTATTTCTCTGACGTTGCGAAGGAATAAAAGAATTCGCTCGTTCACATTATCTGGCTTAAATTCTTCCCTTATCTTTTCAACGAGATTAGTATTCTTTATTTCTAAAATAAATGCTGTACTGAAACCACGTTCCAATTCAACCTCATCATCACACCAATAAGGTACGATTTGCCATGGAAATGCCTTTGGACGATCGCATAATTTTTTGTCAAACTTAAATTTAAATTCACCAGAACAAATTCTTGAACAATCAGAAACGATAAAGACAGATTTGAAACCAACACCTAGATAACCAATATAATCTTCAGGAGACTTCGTTGAACCAGCCACATCACAAATACTTTTTACATTTTCTTCGGTGAAAGGCATACCATCATTTGAAATCTTGACGGTACTACCACTCAACTCTATCCTTATTTTAGAACTCTTTGCATCGTCTGCATTTTGTATAAACTCCATCAGAAAGCTTCCGTATCTTGGGAATGCCTTTTGAAGTCTATCGATTGCCCCGGCTATCGTCTTTAGGTTACCCTCGCCTGCAGAAAGTTTCTGCTTTTGAATTAATTCTATAACTTCTTGTGGTGTCATTTTTTATACCTTATAGTATACTTGTCATAACCTTTTAACTTTATTTTATCTCTAAATCTTTCTTTGCAATAATGATGATTCTCTGTAAGCAATTATTTATTGTATCCAATTCTTTCTGATAAAAATCAGGAGGAAACATTTCTCTCCAATCCTTTCCAGTTAATCCCGAATTTAATCCGTTAGTAAGTTCCTCAATTGCTTCCTTAGATATTATAAAAGAACCTATATCCCGCACTCTGGCTATATGATCACGTGATTCTGAATTTTTCTTATACAGTTCATTACTTTTATTTTTCATTTCGTCGGTTAAAGAATTATCACCATATTCAGAATAATAGACAGTGATTTCATTTTCTAAATATTTTATTCTCTGATGTAATGAGTCTAAAATATTTGAATACAAATCTGCCTTACGATCCCACCAACGTTCATGGCGAAATTTCTTGAATGAAAGACGCACCGTTAAAAATGCAGTAAGAAATGAAATAAGAATACCTGGAATTATAGCTATTAATATTTGGATATACCATGTGTTCATAAATATTCATCTCCTTTTCATCTTTTTCATCACAATCTCAATGTCTTTTTCTTCTCCTGCTTGACCGTCTTATAGCCCTTCTTTAATGCGGTATAAAGACAATTATTTTTAGACAGGATTTACAAGATATTTTTTTGATTTCTTTTTTATCCTGTTTATCCTGTCAATTTTAATTTAATCATCCAGATAATCGTTCGACTGAGCGCTCACGACGAAGTCTGCGTTCATCCGTGTCCAATATGCTCATCATTTTAGCTGGTATTTGGAAATTGTCCTGAGTTTGTTAAGAAACGACTCTGCCACGCTGCGCGATTTTATCATTACAGACGCTTCGTGATTCTTTCTCAATGCACTATACGTCCAGTTCGTACTGCCTACAATGGTAATATAATTGTCTATGACCAATATCTTGTTATGAGTAATACGGTCTTTGCTATCGTAATACACAGGGACGCCATTTTTCTTCAGTAATTCGTATGCCTCGCGGCTTTTTCTTTCAATCTCTCTCCCCTTCCTACTCTTCTCCCAGAACATAACATTTTGATCAAAGATAACCGTTACAGCCACACCGCGCCGATGGGCGCCGATAAGGTCATTGACCAGATTATATTCCCAACCCTTATTATACTTTGGATTAATGTCGGCCATGTACATGACGCACGAGATAGATTTACTTGCAGTAATCAGTGCCTGATGAACCTGGGGATAATAGTCTCCGTCTACCAGTGGTATAACATCATCGGCAGGCAATCCATAAGAAGGTGGATTAAATAAATTAAAAGTAAGAATACTTGAGAAAACCTTAAAGATTACAATATTCTTAAAATATTTCATTATATTTACGCTTAACAAAAGTTCTTATTTTAATATCCCAACAACAAACGAAGGATTAACATCTTTTATCAGAACAGACACTATTGTGTTTTTAATGTCATCGGGGCCGTCAAACAATACCTTTATATATCGTTCAGAATAACCACATAATCTATTTGTTTTTCCATCCCTCTCAGTCTCTACCAATACATCTACGTACTTATTCAAAAAATGCTTTTTATAAGAAACTGCAAGCCCTTCTGCAATACCTTCTAACTCTTTTTTCCTCTGTTTAATAACCTGAGAAGCGCAATGTTCATGCATCTTCGCCGCAGGCGTATCCTTTCTTACACTAAAAGAGAATATATGCATCCTGCTGAACCCTGCTTTCTTACAAGCATTGACAGTGTTCTCAAAGTGTTCATTCTTTTCACCCGGAAAACCTACCATAACATCGGTAGTAAACGACGGCATAACAATTTTTGAATGAATTCTATCTAAAGTTTTCATGTACTGAAAGGCAGCATATTTTCTGTTCATTCTCTTTAAAATAAAATCATCCCCGCTTTGAAGCGGAATATGGAAGTGTGGACATATCTTATCACTTCCTGCAACGAGGTTTATTAAATCATCAGTTATTTCATTTACCTCTATAGAACTTAACCGAAGCCTCTCCAGACCAGGTAAATCAATAAGCATTTCAATAACATCAATCAAGCCGCGTTCTCTATTAGTATCCCTGCCATAAGCCCCAAGATGAATGCCGGTCAAAACAATTTCTTTGTAACCATTATTAATTAACCGCCTTGCCTCATCCTCAATTTCTCCCAACTCCCGACTCTTGATTTCACCGCGTACATATGGAATGATACAGTAAGAACAATACACATCACAACCATCTTCAATTTTTAGAAATGCACGCGTGTGCCCTTCAAAGCGACTTATCTTAAGATTATATATTGAACTGCTGTTATGTTTTAAGGCAGGTCTTTTAACCCTTCTATTGTCCCTCTCCTTAACAGGGGCGATAACCGCCAATCTATCTTTTTCCTTCTGCCTAACCGACATTAGATTAACATGTGTAAAATCCTCGTTACAATTCGAATCATTTAAAGGTAACACAAATGGCTCTTTAATATGATTATCGTGAATCTCACTACCACATATAATCTCAGCAATATGCGGTTCGTCTTTCTTTGTGATTACATAATCTACGCCTTCTATCTTCTTTATCATATCTCCATTTGCATCCGCATAACAGCCCGTGACAACAACCGTCGCATCAGGATTTTTTCTTCTAACCTTCCGAATGTATTGACGTGACTTTTCATCGCTTACAGATGTAATTGTACACGTGTTTATTATATAGAAATCGGCAGCATGGTCAGGACTAATCTCCATAAACCCCCTGGCAGTGAGTGACTCACGTATAGCCTGGGTTTCATACTGATTAACCTTACAACCAAGCGTAATAAAGGCACACGTTTTCATACACAAAGAGTATTATGAATTAACTTGACAAAAAATATGTTCAATATACACTACAAACAAATGTTTGTAAGTCCACCGTAACTATAAATAAATGCTATAAAATCTCCTCTTTTATTTGGAATATTCTTCATTAAATCGTTTCGCATAATTCTATCAGACACCGAAATCTTTTTGAAGTGAAAATCAAATGATTATTGGCATACCTAAAGAAATAAAACCAGATGAATCTCGAGTGGCACTTATACCTGTAGGCGTGGAGGAGATGGTAAAACACGGACATACGTTAATTATTGAAAAAAGTGCTGGTCTGGGAAGCGGCATTTCTGACCAGGAATACAAAAAAGCTGGCGCCAAACTGGTAAATAGTCCAAAAGAAATTTATGATAAGGCGCAGTTCATAATGAAGGTCAAAGAACCCTTACCTGAAGAATATCATTTCCTTAAAGAAGACCAAATCATTTTTACTTTTTTCCACTTCGCTACATCAAGAGAATTAACTGATGCAATACTAAAGTCGAAGGTAATAGCCATTGCTTATGAAACAATTAGGGACGAACATGGTAAACATCCAATACTAACACCTATGAGTGAAGTGGCAGGAAGGATGTCTATTCAGGAAGGAGCAAAATATCTGGAAAAACCCATGCTTGGACGTGGGATACTTTTGGGAGGAGTACCAGGCGTTGCCCCTGCTGAAGTGGTCATCGTCGGTGGAGGTGTCGTAGGCACCAATGCCGCCAAAGTGGCCGCTGGACTTGGGGCACGGGTTACTGTCCTTGATATCAATATGGAGCGACTCAGGTATCTGGATGATATAATGCCTAAAAATGTCGTAACACTCATGTCTAATGCCCAGAATATCCGTGAAAAAATCAAAGACGCAGATTTATTAATCGGCGCAATACTGATTGAAGGTGCACGAGCACCTTATGTTGTTACCAAGGACATGGTGCAAACAATGAAAGCTGGTGCAGTAATCGTTGACGTAGCCATTGACCAAGGCGGATGTATAGAAACCAGCAGACCTACTACTCATAGCAAACCCACGTATAAACTTTACGATGTTATTCATTATTGTGTTTCCAATATCCCCGGCGCAGTAGCAAATACATCAACCTATGCATTAGCTAATGTAACTTTACCTTATGCTTTAGAAATTGCCAATAAAGGTTACGAACTCGCATCTCAAGAAAATCCCGCCATACTTAGGGGCATCAACATGGTAAAGGGAAGGGTTACCAACAAGGCAGTTGCCAGCGCCTTTAGATTAAAATATACTGAATTTAAATGAACCACGGGGTTGACTAAAAAATAAAAAGGTTTAATCAAAACTAAAACTTTCAGTTACAAAACTCAGCAGACAGCATCCGTAACTCAAACCTTTCGGTTTGAACGGTCAAAGCAGCAATCATAGATTACAGAACATGTCATGTCAGTGATTACTTACGTGTGATACTCTGCATTAATCGTGACATATTCGTGAGATAAATCACATGTCCACACAGTATCTGTGCAGTTTCCTAATCCGAGCTCTAAGCGAATATTGATTTCGCTGCGCTTCATAGATTTACTTAACAAATTCATGTCACAATTTGCTGGCATTCCTTTAGAAAAAATCAAAATATCGTTAATATATAGATTGATCTTCGCTTCATCCAGGTCAACGCCTGCATAACCAGCAGCAGAGATGATGCGTCCCCAATTAGGATCGCATCCATTTATTGCTGTCTTTACAAGTGGTGAATCTGCTATTGCCCTGGCAATCCTTGTGGCATCATTATTTGAACCCGCACCAACCACATCAATCTGAATGAATTTTGTGGCACCTTCACCGTCTTTTACAAGGGCTTTAGCCAGATAACTTGTTACATAGTCTAACCCCTGTTGAAAGATTTGTAGTTCCTGACTATCAGGAAGGATATTAACTCCGGAAACCCCATTAGCAATGATTGCTATGGTATCGTTAGTGCTCATGTGGCCGTCAATCGTAATGCGGTTAAAAGAAGATTCTACAGAATTTCTGAGGCATTCATTAAGAAGAGATGCAGACATGGAAACATCTGTCGTAATAAAACATAACATGGTGGCAAGATTAGGGGCAATCATTCCTGCACCTTTAGAAATACCGCCAACAAAAACATCCTTATTGTTTATTCTGATTCTAATGGCAATATCCTTTTGCTTCGTATCTGTCGTCATAATGGCCCGTGCCATGTTATTGCCATGCGCAGGAGTGTTTCCTAAAGATGTGGCAGCGGCTTTAATACCGGCAGCGATTTTATCCATTGGGAGTGGTCTTCCAATAATCCCGGTAGAGGCGATTAAAATTTCATCCTCAGAAATTTTCAGACATTTTCCTGCAATCCGTACCATTTCCTCGGCATCTTTATATCCTTGTTCTCCTGTGCAGGCATTGGCATTACCGCTGTTGACAACAAATGCCCTGATGTACCCCTTCTGGATAATCTTTCTAGCAAGTTTTACTGGAGCTGCACAAATTTGGTTGGTAGTAAATAAAGCAGCACCTGCAGATTTATATTCTGAAAATACAATCCCAAGATCAAAACTATCTTTTATTGTTTTTATTCCACAATAGGTAGCGTCTGCCTTAAATCCCTTAGGAACAACAATACCGCCAGATTCTGTTACTACCTGCATCTCACAGGGTATTTCTTTTTTCATATGATTTGTACGAAGATATGCTATAAATTAAACAATGATGATCAACACTGTATTGAAACTGTTTTGGAAGGACAACAAATGGGTTGAAATTTAAAATAGTACCAAAGCCTTATACTTAAAACTTACAGTATAAATACTGCTGCTGCAACAACAGTTGTCCACAAACCGTTCTTATCCCCACGCGCAGCTTGTGTGATGTTTCTGGTTTTTACAATCTTACCGCTCATCCTGTATGTTTCTTTCCGTTCATCATAATTTTTTGCTGGATCAAATTCTATACCCAGCGTGCTTGCCAGCATAGTAGCGGCAAGATCCTCCGCATAATCGCCAGATTTTTCTTCTGTTTCACCAAAAGCGTGGTGTTCGCTGAGATAACCATAATGTTCCTGCTCTGATGGAACAGCCATTCCAACAGAGGCAGAAATCATTCGATTGGGTTCACTAGTAGAATTTTCACTCATTACGCAAAAAATCACCTGCCCAGCCCTAAGCATAGTCACGCCCTGTTCTTTTGTAACAATTTTACAATTTGGTGGGAAGATACTTGAGACTCTTACCAGGTTACATTTCTCAATTCCTGCCTTTCGCAGAGCAAGCTCGAATGATTGTAATTTGTCTTTATGTTTTCCAACACCTTTGGTAAAAAATACCAGCCTTGGTATCATCATAGTTTTCTGATTCTCCCAAATGTTTTATTCAATAAAAAATAATTTCGTTGCTTAATGAAACAAATTTCCATAAGAAAAGCAATAGAATTTTCATAATTTGAATTGTATTTTTTATTGTACATGCTAATCACTTTTTATAAAGTCTGCCAGCTAGTTGACACTAATTTCTCTAACGTTTTTTTTGCATTACCAGAATCTATGGACTGTGCTGAAATTTTTATACCTTCACTAAAATTTCTAGCCAATCCACCAGCGATGATTGCGGCGGCTGCGTTTAAAAGTACCACATCTCTTTTTGGACTGCGAACACCATTCAATACGTCTCTGATTGCAACAGCACTTTCTTCAGGCGTATTTACTGTTAAGTCAGAAAATTTCGACTTTTTTATATCATAATCTTCTGGATTTAAATAATAACTCCTAATAGAACCTCCAGCAAGTTCACATATCTTGGTTTTTTCCGTAACCGTTATTTCATCCATTCCATCCAATCCATGCACAACAAAGGCATGTTGATCTCCAAGCTTTTTCAATACCTCAGAAATAATTTGAGTTAGATGTTCATTATAGACACCTAATACACGATGAGTAGCGCCAGCAGGATTTGCTAAAGGACCAAGAATATTAAATATTGTACGTATTCCTATTTCTTTCCTAGGTCCTGTGGCATATTTCATTGCCTGATGTAATAAAGGCGCAAAGAGGAATCCTATGTTGGCATTTGCAATACATTTTTCTACTGTTTTAACATTAGCTTCTATGTTAACCCCTAAAAGTTTCAATACATCAGCGCTTCCACATTGACTGGAAGAAGCCTTGTTACCATGCTTGGCAACTTTTAAACCAGCACCTGCAACAACGAATGCTGCCGCAGTTGAAATATTGAACGTGTTTTTTGCATCTCCTCCAGTTCCACAAGTATCAATTAAAATCCCACAGCCCGCGTTTATTCTAACAGCCTTTCTCCGTATCGCTATAGCACACCCTGTAATCTCATCAACCGTTTCACCTTTCATGCACAAGGCAGTAATAAAAGAAGCAATCTGGGCATCAGTAGCCCTCCCTTCCATTATTTCTGTCATTACATTAAAGCTTTCTTCCAAACTCAAACCATTATTATTTATAAGCTTAGAAATAATTTCTTTTATTGACATTATTTTACCCAAAAAGTTTTTTATTTGACTTTAATTTATATTTAAATTAGTATTACGGTTTGAAATTTCAATTAAATTTAATATTTATAGAAAGGGCTGATAATTTTTTTATGGCGAAAATACAAATATCACAAGGCGAAAACATACGAGATGCTTTAAGAAGATTTAAAAAAATGTGCGACAAAGAAGGTATTATAAATCAATCAAAACGTATGGCTTATTTTGAAAAGCCTTCAGAAAAAAGGCGCCGTGAAGAAAACCGTAGAATAAAGAATATAAAAAGAGCGCAGAAACTTGGCATCACTGGAGAAACCAACACTTCGCGTTCACAAAAGACTACTTATTAATCCATGATTCAAGAATTTGATGTCCATTGTAATTTCGGGGCATCGCCCCAAAGTAACTCTAAATCGTAGAAATGCCGTTTGTCTTTATCAAAAAGATGAACAATTACATCGCCAAAGTCTATAAGTATCCATAATGCTTCTGTGTAACCCTCCATCCCCAGCATATGAACACCCTGGCTTTTTAACTTCATCTCCAGCTCATTTGCAATACTTTGTAATTGACGCTTATTAAAACCACTGCAAATAACAAAAAAATCAGTAATAAACGTCAATTTTCTGACATCGAAAATTATAATATCTTCAGCCTTTTTATCACTTGTTATTTTAGCGCAAAGTATTGCGACTTCCTTTGAATCTAACGTTTTTGCACCTCCCTAAATCTTTACCTGCGTTTTTTATCAGTATCTTCACTGAATTCCCCACCATATTGGGAAGAAGAGTTTATCTCTAATAAACTACTCCCACAGTAGTAACAAAACCTTGCATACCGTGGATTCACATCAAGGCAATTCTCACATCTATGATAAAGTAGCGTACCACACAAAACACAGAAATTGGCACCCTTTATGTGATTATCATACTGGCAATTTACATTTGGACAGACTCTGTCATCCCTCTCTGATATTACATTTGTTGACATAACAGCCTCCCATTTTAAAATTAACACTATCAGAAAAGCTAATTATTCCCTTCCTCTTCTTCGGGGAAGGGGAAATTTGTTTCTACCCTTCCTTCAAAAACCTTCTTCTTTTTAATGAAGATGTAATAAAGCGCTTATCTTTGGTGAAAATTTAATAATAATTCCCGCAAAGACAACTGACACAATTGACATTAACTTCAGCAAAATGTTTAAAGAGGGTCCCGAAGTATCTTTAAATGGGTCTCCAACTGTATCACCAACAACAGCTGCCTTATGTGCAGGGGAGCCTTTTCCACCAAATTCACCACTCTCTATATATTTTTTAGCATTATCCCATGCACCACCTGCGTTTGCCATAAAAACTGCAAGTAAGAATCCTGTGGTTAAACTTCCAGCCAAAAGCCCTATTACACCCGGAACGCCAAGCACCAAACCTGTTATGATAGGTACTAATAAAGCCAGTAAAGAAGGTACGAACATCTCTCGCTGTGCTCCTTTTGTACTAATCGCCACACAAGCTGCATAATCTGGTTTCCCTGTCCCCTCCATTATCCCGGCAATTTCTCTAAACTGCCTTCTGACTTCTTCAACCATACTTCTTGCAGCACGACCTACGGCCTTCATCGTCATCGCACTGAAAATAAACGCTGACAGACCTCCTATAAACAGACCAATCAATACTTTTGGATTAATCAAGGTAACATCCAGATAATCCATGAGATCGGATAATTTAGCATTTGCCATATCAATAGAAGTCCCAGCAATCTGAATGACATGTACCCCCGACCTCTCTAACCCTACCTTTATTTGTTCAACAAAGGAGGCAATCAGCGCCATAGCCGTTAGCGCAGCAGAACCTATAGCAAAGCCTTTCCCTGTCGCTGCTGTAGTATTTCCCAATGCATCAAGGGCATCGGTTCTCTCTCTGACATAGGGTTCAAGACCACTCATCTCAGCATTACCACCGGCGTTATCCGCAATAGGTCCATAGGCATCGGTTGCAAGTGTCAACCCCAGCGTTGAAAGCATGCCGACTGCCGCAATAGCAATTCCGTAAAGACCGAGTGAGATATTAGTAAAACCACCCGCAAAGGCATAGCTTAACAAGATTGCAATGGAGATTGTAATAACAGGTGTAATCGTAGACATCATTCCCGTAGCAATACCATCAATAATTACCGTTGCGGGACCTGTCTTTGCCTGCTCGGCAATGCCCTTTGTTGGAGAGTAATTAGAGGAGGTATAATATTCCGTGCCTTTACCAATAATAACTCCGGCTATTAATCCTGTTACAATCGAACCCCAGACGCCAAAATTGTGGGGCAGCATAAACTTGATAATTACGGCGGAGACAATCAAGACTAGAATTGAACTCAGGTTGATTCCTTTTCCCAATGCCTTCAAGAGTTCTTTCTGCGATGCTTCTTCTTTTGTCTTAACGGCATAGATACCTATGATGGAAAGGAAGATGCCTACCCCTGCCAAAATCATGGGTACGACCATGCCGGCAATGCCAAGACCGGCAGTCACGCCCAACGCTGCGCAAGCCAGCATTGAATTATAATACGACTCATACAGGTCTGCACCCATACCTGCAACATCACCGACATTATCTCCAACGTTATCAGCAATAGTAGCGGGATTCCTTGGATCATCTTCAGGGATACCTGCCTCTATCTTGCCCACCAGGTCAGCACCCACATCTGCTGCCTTTGTGAATATTCCGCCTCCTACCCTTGCAAACAATGCCTGAGAACTGGCGCCTATACCGAAGCATGGTAACATCATGGCCATATCGAGTAATGAAATATTAGTAAACTTACGGAACACAAAAAACCATAAGGAAATGTCCAGAAGCCCCATACCCACGACTATCAGCCCCATTACGGCGCCGCTTCTAAATGCAACTTGAAGTCCCTGGTTCAGAGATTTCCTTGCGCCTTCAGCCGTCCTCGAACTGGCGCTAGTGGCTGTCTTCATACCAAGGAAACCTGCAAGACCTGACAGAAAGCCGCTGGTTAAGAATGCAAAAGGCACTACCTTTGATTGGGAGTGCAATCCAAAGGAAATTAAGAGAAGGACAAGAAATGCGCCAATAAAAAATATACCTACTACCTTATATTGCTGCCTCAGGTAGGCATAAGCGCCTTCTCTGACATGGCTGGCAATCGAAATCATTTTTTCGTTCCCCTCTGGCGCCTTCATGACTTCTTTGTAGAACTTTCGCGCATAAAAAAGGGCAAACAGTGCACCAATCGGCGCAATCCACCATAATTTAGGTATTGAGTGTGATGTATCTGCCGCTGCCTTATGCACAGGAGCTTCCAGTTCAAAAAGAGGTCTGTCTTTTTGAGTCGACTCCCCGATATCAAAAACAGGTTTTTCTCCAGCTGTTTTTGTTTCAGTTTGTGCCTGAACGCTTTGAGAAAATAATCCCGATCTTGTAACTCCAAATATCAGGGTTGTTAGCATTAAAAGTATCATAACAATGCTAACGCGATTATTTTTTAAAATATGTCTAAACTTGTGTAAGAATATATTCATTTATCCCAATCTCTCTCCTTTCTACTTTTTAATAAATTTTGTAAAAATTCTTTCCTTCTTTCAAGATTAGTAATAAATCCCAGTACATCAATCGTTGTCTCTTCCGGATGTTTCATCTGATAGCTCTTCCATTCCTTCAATGCAGATTCAGTATATTCAATAGACTTACTTAAATCCCCTTCGTTTTCTGCACATATTGATGCATACATCAAGACATGGCATACAGTCCTTTCTATTGCTGTGACATTATGTATTTTAGGTGAATTCAAGAGAGCCCTTCTTATCCAATAAAGCGACGCCACAAAATTATCCTCTCCTTCATCCTTTTTTAATTGCTCCCTGTAATATTCTGCATACTTAAAGACACGATGATCAAATAAATGCAAATACATATATCCTAGCTCAAAGAAAAGATCGCCACTTTTTGGATTTTTTAAAGTGCCCTTCTTTGCGAAACCCAATCCGGTACGAATCCATTTCCATTTGTTTTGTGGGGAATCCCACTCATACGCAATATTATAAGCCATATTCCATGCCTGAAAAATCCACACAGCAGGAAAATTAGGCTGTAATTTAGATATAAGATTATTTATCGCCAATAATTCGTAATATTTCTTCTCTTCATGCCTGACAATTGCCCTTGCCCATAGAAAATCTACAGCCAACCCTCTAAGGCTTCCCAATAAAAGCAATGGGATATTTTCCGTCGGATCATAATGAGAGACATTATTTACAGTTACATTACGAAGCGGAAAAACACAAATATTAACAAAAAAAACTATGCAAACTAATAGTAAGAGGACTCCTTTGCGTGACATTAAGAGTATTTAAAATATTTCTCTCTTTCTAAACACCAAATAAGAAATAAACAGGCAAATAACCGCATATATCGCCGTATATCTTAAAGAAACTATGATAATTTCTAAAGGGACATTAATTCCATTCAATAAGAAGTTTAAACTATCGAATCTCTTAAAATCAGGCAAAATAACTGTAAGCCATTCCAGGGGTTTTCTGATAATGTAATCAAAATAAACTAAAAGAATATTCGGTTCTTTAATAACAGTTGGTAAATTATATTTATGTATATCATATCTCTGGATTAATATCGAAAAATCTTTAACATAATCGAGAACATGTCCACTCAAAAAGACAATCATAGAAGTAGCAATACTAACAGGGGCAGAAAGATACGTTGATCCCATCACTGATATAAATATTATTAACAAAAACTTCAAAAAAGTTATAAAAATGGCTTTTACATAATTTGATAAAAACCCTCCATATACAGAGTATACCTTGGCATCATTTTGACTTACGCCAATATAATCAGTCCTGGATAATGGAAAAACAGATACATTTATATTCCCACTCTTTTGAATAAATCCTGAATTTAACTTTAAAGTTAATAACTCATCTATCTTTAATGATATTATTTCAATCTTTGATTCTCCTGAAAAAACATCCTCAACTCTTACAACAAGCGGAACATTTTCTACAATGTCCTTACTGCTGTCTACTTTTAAATCCAATTCCAATTCATATGAACGCCTCTTATCTGATTTGTTATATAAATCAGAAAAACTCCAGTGTGCAACTGCTACTCTTCCACCCTCAATCCATAAAATCTCTCTACTCGCATGATTCACTTTACCTTGAACATGGAACTGCGACGATTTATATAAATTCCTTGCCTTTAATATACCCCTGTATTCATCTGGTAATCCCGATGCAATCCAATAGACAATAATTAAATTCATTAAACTCAGGAACACCAAAACAAGCGCTGATAACATTGCAAACCCCGCCACCTTACCCATAATAATTTTTATCCTGGAGACAGGTTTTGACAAAATACCAAGGATTGTCTTATCTTCTATTTCACCTGGTAAAGAACTCGCCGCAAGAAAAATTATTCCTGATATACAAAGAAGTATTACAACTTGGAAGAAGACTACCAGTACAATTTTGACATGGGCATCAGGCTCGTCCATTGTCGGGAAAAACGGCGACAGAGATATAATGAAAACACCCAAACCAACCAATATATGTAATATCTTTTTCCGAAACGCCTCGCAAAAGGTATGATAAGTAATAGTTAAAATCATCTTTTGAAATAAGCAAAAATAATAAACTAGCGACGTTTTATAATATTAATAAACAACTCTTCCAAAGTGGAAAATGGATGGCTTACTGATAGCACATCGCCATTTTTACTTTTAATAAAAGTCTCTACTACCGGAATATTATCTTCGGAAAGATTTCTCACAATAAACTCTATAACATCCTTCTTAGAAAGCAGGTCTTTAACCGTACCAACTATCTGCAATATACCTTTATCAAGGATCGCAATCCGATCGCAAATGTCCTGTACATCGGCTAATAAGTGGGTGCACAAGACAACAGTTTTACCCTGCTTTTTAAATTCAATGATAAGGTCTTTTATTTCACGGCTACCAACCGGATCCAAGCCGCTCGTAGGTTCATCTAATATAATCAATTCTGGATCATTTATGATAGCCTGTGCCAGTCCTATTCTGCGCAACATACCTTTTGAGTATTGACCCAGGGGGCGTTTCCGATAAGACGTCAATCCCACCTGATGGATAAGTTTATCAATCCGATATTTTCTTTCTTTCTTAGTAATGTAAAAGAGCTTTCCATAAAAATCTAAAATTTCTTCAGCGTTCAGGAATTTATATAAATAAGATTCTTCAGGTAAAAAACCTATTTTGCTCTTAATCTTTAAATCACTAGAAGGATAACCCAACAACCAGGACCTACCGCTTGTGGGGAATAAAATACCAAGCATTAATTTAATAGTAGTTGTTTTACCTGAACCATTAGGGCCGAGTAGTCCGAATACTTCTCCACATTCAATACTTAAATTAAGGTCCGTTAAGGCTGGTATGCTTTTGCGTCTCCAGAAATCCCTATAAACTTTTGTAAGTTCTTCTATTTTAACTGCCCAATTAACCAAGATATTCTCAGTTCTTCCACTTTTAAACCCTGACGAAATTAAATAAAAAGTAATTTAATAAAATTTATTTTACAAGTCAAACAATATTTAAGTGTTAAAATTTCTATAACAACTCTTTTACATTAAATATTAGTTTCTCATAATGGGCATTACCGCTACAATCTTAAACTAGCGTCTTTTATCACACAAATTATACATATAAAAATTCTGGTTGGAATTTATACACACTGAAGTATTAATTATTATAAAATTTTCAGAAAATATATTGAAGAATACAATGCAATTCCTGTAACATTTTAACTCAAAATCTTTGTCCTGTACACGTGAATGTCAGTAAAAGACCATAAAAAGAACAAATTAAAATTAATAATCACATGCGACTTTCATTATTTTTTAAGCAAAAAAACATTTATGAGCCCTAAAAAGTTTATTGAAATCATACTTCGAGGCATTAGCCAGATAATGTTAGTGAATAATGTTATAACCGGCATTTTATTTTTAATTGGAATTTTTTATAATTCTTGGCTTATGGGGATAGGAGCTATTATAGGTGTCCTAACAGGTACCTTCACCGCTATGTTACTAAAATACAACAAGAATGATATTGACAATGGCCTTTATGGTTATAATAGTACGCTTGTTGGGCTGGGCATAATATATTTCTTTGAATTTAATGTACCGTCCATAATCGCTGTAATCGTTGGTGCTACCTTATCAACGATAATTATGCGCTCAATTAGAAAAACAAGATTACCTGCTTATACTGCGCCATTCATAATTTCAACATGGATTCTACTAGTTATAATATTAAAATTTCACATCATTCCATTAAAAACAATACAGACCCCAACTGCTGAAAACTTGGAGATTATACCTGCTTTTTTTAATGGCATCGGACAGGTTATGTTCCAGGAAAACGTAATCACCGGTATTATCTTTCTTATCGGATTGATGGTTTATTCAAGAATCTCAACGTTGTATGCAGTAGTTGGCTCAGTGACTGGAATAGCTATTGGTTTTGCACTTTCATTCCCAATAAACATGTTAAATATGGGATTATTTGGTTTTAATGGGGTGCTTTGTGGAATAGTATTCTCAAATAAAAACTGGTATAATATTAAAACAGCATTAATATCTATTATTATCTCAATTTTCATAATTTATGGCATGATTAATCTGAGCATAATGACATTAACTTCGCCATTTGTATTGTCAACATGGTTGATTCTAATAATAAAAAATTTATTAAAAAATAAAATTAAGCAATATAACATACCCTGAAAATTATATTAAAAGACCCTAATCAATAAATGAAGTTTTGTGTGTATGTTAATATCTGGATCACAAATAATCTATCACCCACTACTTAATTCATATTCAAGTTAACATCAATAAACATAAACCCTAGTATAATACTCCTGATAGAATTTGCTAACACAAATGGGAGCATACAGCTGTAGTTTATTTAAAAATATACAAATTCACATTAATGATAAAACTAAAGGTAAAACCTGAAGACTTTGTTGTTGAAGAGATAGCAAATATCCAGACTGAAGAGAACGGAGATTACTGTGTGTTTTTACTTGAAAAGAGGGGTTGGAATACCCTTGATGTTCTAAAAAGGATTTCCAAAAAATTAAACATACTGTACTCAAATCTATCTTATGGCAGCAGAAAAGATAAATATGCACTTACTTCGCAGTACATAACAATTGCATTGCAAGGCGACAAACAGATTTCCCCAAAGTATCCCTTATCATCTTTTAAAAAGAGATACTCCGAAAAAATTGGCGAAGAAAATTATTCACTTACTTTTGTAGGTCTTACAGACAGACCTATGGGACCGGATCTTATAGAGGGCAACAAATTCTGTATTACAATCAGAAACCTTACAGAAAATGATTTAAAATCAGCATTACATGAGATTGATATTATAAAAAAAGAGGGCTATCCGAATTATTTTGACGATCAAAGATTCGGTAGCTTTGATGCGCGGCAGGGCTTTATTGCTGAAAAAATATTGAGAAAACATTATAATGGCGCACTAAAGTTATACTTTTCACGCATACATCGCGAAGACAGTAAACAGGAAAAGGATCACAAAAAGTTTGTTTACGAAAACTGGGGTAACTGGCACAAATGCCTTGAATCTGCCTCAAGCAGATTTGAAAAAGAGTCTTTTGAATTTCTAAAGAAAAATCAGGATGAATTTGTACCTGTCCTTCAAAAGATTTCTCGCGAAGAAATGGTAATATTCTTTTCTGCGTATCAATCATATCTCTGGAATGAAGTTTTAAGAAAAATCATACAATCTTTATATAACAATACCTCTAAAATTTATAAAGGAATTGCGGAAAACAACTATATATTCTACACACATTTAGATGATGCAAAAAAGGCGTATCTTAACAACCTATCCATCCCTTTGCCGGCGTCTAATATCAAAATGCCTGATGCTTTTACAGAAAATCTATATTCAGAAGTATTACAGGAAAACGAATTGAAATCACCTATGTTTAATATAAGAAAAATCAGACAAGCCTTTTTTAAAGGTGTGGAAAGAAAGACCGTTGTAATCCCAGAATCCCTTTCAATTGAACATTCTGACGATGAAATCTATATAGGAAAGAAAAAACTGATTTTAAAATTTATTCTACCTCGTGGAAATTTTGGTACAATGTTTATCAAAAGATTATTTAGTTCCTACTGCATTAATCCGCATAAAGACTAGCTTCCAAATAAAAGACAAAAAGTTATTATGGAAAGATATAAGGTTGTCGTAATTGCATTAGGTGGAAACGCCTTAATCAGAGAGGAACAACAGGGTACAATTGAAGAACAATTTGAGAACATCAGTAAGAGCCTCGATGGTATCATTTACTGTCTAAAAAAGGGATATAGTGTTGTTATCACTCACGGAAACGGACCGCAAGTAGGAAATATGTTGTTAATGGCGGAAGCCAGTAGGGGACTGATACCAGAAATTTCTCTTGGTATCTGTGTGGCTGATACCGAAGGCGCTATTGGTTATACGATTCAGCAGTCTTTAACTAACCGATTACGTAAAGAAGGAATCAATAAATGTGTGGTTACTGTCCTTACACAGGTAGTGGTTGACAAAAATGATAATGCCTTTTCAAATCCCACAAAACCTATCGGACCTTTTTTCAAGAAAGAGGATGCCGAACGACTTCAGTACGAAAAGGGCTGGCATATAGCTGAAGACAGCCACAGAGGTTATCGCAGAGTTGTAGCTTCCCCTGAGCCTATTAAAATTATAGAGGTCAATGCTATAAAAAGTTTGTTGGAAGCAGGGGCTATTGTCATTGCGGCTGGTGGTGGAGGCATCCCTGTCATAGAGAAAGAAAATGGCGACTTAGAAGGGGTAGATGTCGTAATTGATAAAGACCTCGCATCAAGCATACTAGCAAGGGTAATTAAAGCAGACCGTCTTATAATGCTTACGGGCGTTGAACATGTGTGCTTAAACTATAGGCAATCAAATGAGCAGGTATTGACTAAATTGACTGTAGAAAAAGCAAAAAAATATCTGCATGAAGGGCATTTTCCGCCAGGCAGTATGGGTCCAAAAATTCAGGCAGCAATTAATTTTTTGAATTACGGCGGAGAATTGGCTATAATAACTTCAATTGATAAAGTTAGGGAGGCAATGGAAGGTGTTAGCGGTACTAAAATAACCCTGTATTAACTAAACCCAAATTAAAAAAACTTAAAACATTTTGAAAATATAACGGTCTTTATTAAATATAAAAAAACTCTTTAATAATAGCTTTATGTGATATGAAAATTTAAAAATTCCGCTTAATTTACCCTTATAATCCAATTTATTGAAAAGGAGGTGTGTATGTGTACAACATGCGCAAGACATAACCCAGGCGGGAAAAAGGCTGCTAGAAAATCTAAGGGAAAAGCAAAAGGTAAAAAGAAATAGATAAAAAATCCCCTCTGATAGACAATTATCGGAGGGGATTTTTTATTAAGCAGACAATAAGCCGAGTTCTGTCATGGGCGGTCATTTATCTAGTCTTGCCGTTGCCGACAAGATCCAACGGCTTACCCAGAGGTAATAGCGAAGCGGACCACTTCATCCCTCTCTATTTAGCCTTTCTCCCAGTGGGGTTTGCAATGCCTCCAATGTCACCACTGGAGCGGTGGGCTCTTACATTAAGTCAATAAATGACCCCACCTTTTCACCCTTATCACACCATAATCCTCTTGTTTTACAAGAAGAAGGCGAGACGGTATATTTTCTGTTGCACTTTCCTTCCCGTTACCGGGACTCCGCGTTACGGAGCACTGCGTCCTGTGGAGCTCGGACTTTCCTCCCGTTTCTACTTTTAAATAGAAACCGACGACCACCTCGTCTACTTAAATATTTTTTTACTAATTCTCGCTACTATCTTCCAGGTATAAAATGCGCCCGCAACTGTGGCAAAAAGTAATATCTTTACCAGCCATAAGTTGATTTATTATTTGAGCCGTTACTGCCATGAAACATCCCTGACACACCATATTAACCACGCTAACAACGGCCAGCGCATCTTTATGACTTACCAACCTTTTATAATGTTGTAACGCATCCTGATCTAATTTTGCAGTAAATTCACTGCGTTTCTTCTTAAGTTCAGTAATTTCATTTTCTGTTTTTTCTAAATCGGCTTTTACCCGATCCTGAAGTCCTTTTAGTTGTGATTCCTCATGCTCGACTTCTTTCTTAAAGGAACCCTGTCTCTGCTGCATCTCCTCATATTTTGTAATCATCATTAAGATTTCTTCCTCAAGAAGTGACTTATCTGCCTCCTTGCCTCCGATTTCGTTTTTTATTGCACTATACTCCTTGTTGGTCTTAATCTGGTTCATCTGGATACGCAATTTTTCAATCTCTCCCTCCTTTGTTTTGAGGTCGAGTTCTTTAATACCTGTATTTTTCTGGAATGACTTTATCTCCTCGCCAATCTCTGCTAATTCCTGTTTCTTTTGCTGAATTTGATTCTGTTTTTTTTGAACATCATAACCTCTATAAAGCTTATCACCCTCCAACCTTTTTATATTTGTATCTATTGATTGCAACCGCCTGAGCACCTCTATCCTTTCGTTCATAGATTCCTTTCTGCTAATAATTTTACCTGCACCAGACTGTATAACCATTTTTCAGGAATTCTACTCATCTCATCTTCTAGCATTCTGTATAAGCTAATTTAACATCTCATAAACCAGTAAATACCAAGAATTGCAATCTGTTAAAACACTTGCGCAGTTACTAATCAACACCAAGTCCATCTAAAAACCCCTCAAGTTTCCTGCTCCTGATTGGATGTTGCAGTTTTCTAACCGCCTTTGCCTCAATTTGTCTTACCCTTTCTCTTGTAACCTTAAATATCTTACCCACCTCTTCGAGTGTGTATGTGTATCCATCGCCGATGCCGTATCTAAGTTTAATAATTTCCCTTTCACGGTAAGTTAAAGTTTCCAGTACACTTTCTATCTTATCTTTTAACATCTCTTGGGTTGCTGCAACAACAGGAGATTCAGCCTTTTCATCTTCAATAAAATCGCCAAAAGAACTATCCTCACTTTCACCAACAGGTCTATCCAAAGAAATCTGATGTCGGGATATCTTAAGTACGCGTCTTGCTTCTGATACAGTTATTTTTACTTCTTTCGCAATTTCTTCTATTGTTGGTTCTCGGCCTTTTTCCTGTAAAAGCTTCTTTGAAACATTTCGTATCTTGCTCATAGTTTCAATCATATGTACAGGAATACGAATTGTTCTTGCCTGATCGGCAATTGAACGAGTAATTGCCTGGCGTATCCACCATGTGGCATAGGTACTGAACTTAAATCCACGCCTGTATTCATACTTATCCACGGCACGCATAAGACCTGTATTCCCTTCCTGAATCAAATCGAGAAAACTCAATCCGCGATTCCTATATTTTTTTGCAATACTTACAACCAGTCTCAAATTTGCACCTGAAAGCTTTCTTTTAGCAGCTTCGTGTTCCTTATGAATGCTTTCTATTGATTGTATTCGACGATTCAGTGTTCTTGAGCTTTCCAGAACTGTATTTTCCAATTTTTCGTGTTGAATTCCCAATTCTTTATAACGACCATTACTCTTGGACACAGTTTTACATTCCACAATCTGCTTCTCCAGATTTTCCATTTCAGCGCCTATCTCTTGAAGCTTTTTCATTAAAGGATGTATCCTCTTTGTACGAATATTGATTTCCTCAAGTAAATCTATACCCTTTCGCCGCCTGTTCCGAATTGCACGAAGCAGTTTTATCCTCTCCCTTTCCGATGCCTGCTTCCGTTTGAGACGTATATAATCTTCCTTGTTCTTTTGAAGGATTGTTCTTAAAATCTTAGCTGTTCTTGGAAATTGTTCCAAAATTTCATCTTTGCAATTATCAACCATTGCATTTATTTTCAAAGTCCGATCAAATGAAAGTTCTCCGTTATTTACATCCTCCAGTATTCGCAAACACGTTGCTAATGAGAGATCGGAATGCAACACCTTCTTTAAAAATCTCTTTCGTGTAATCTCGATTTTTTTAGCAAGCATGATCTCCTCTTCGCGGGTAAGCAACGGAATTTCACCCATTTGAGTAAGATACATCCTAACTGGATCATCAATCTTTTCTGTAATGGTTGGTACTTCGCCGATCTCTAACTCGTACTCAGGATAAGGTTCTGCTTCTTCAGTCTCAGTAGCAATGTCTCGATTTTCAATCTCAGTTTCGTCAATCAGGTCCACCCCCAACTCATCTAACATCATTAAAATATCATCTATCTTTTCCGGTGGAATATCAGCATCGTCGGGCAACATATCGTTTAATTCATCATACGTCAAATAGCCCTTTTCCTTACCCTTCTGTACAAGGTGCTTAATTTTCTGATTCAAACTTTCCATTTAGTATTAAGCCTCCTAAAAAACGCCTTTTAATTTAACGTTTAGGAATTTCATAAAGTTAAAAATTATTATTTCCGAACCTATTAAAAACTAAACTTATAACTTATTTTTCATGCTGTGTATATGCCTGTTTTTCTTGTGAAACTCATTCAGCAGTAATACAATATCCTGCTCATTACCACCGATTTTAACCATTTCCATCATTTTCTTTTTTGTTATGTTAATTTCTTTCTTTGCATTTCTTTGCTTAAAGAACTGAATACATGCCCCCAGTCTATCCTCATGATTTTTAATATTTTGAAATTCCTCTTTGGTTATAATATTAGTAAGTTCTTTTGCAAGCTGTGCGTCGTGTAATAAATGCAACATATCTTCTCCTCTAACAATATTGTGCTTCTGATATGTTTCAAATATCATCCTTACAATTTTAGAATAACTCGCATCGGTAAATTCTTCTGTATTTATTTCTTTCATTACTGTAAGTATGTGGTCATTATTTGATAACATTAAATATAAAAGTTCCTGTTCCACCCTTGAAGACGCATCAATTCGTTGTTCAGCAGTCTGTTTATTATCTGAATTGTAAGATTGTTTATTAAATTTTTTAATATGAGCCCTCAATGCCTCTTCATCTATTGACATCTCTTCGGCAATTTGTTTAATAAGCAAATTGCGCTTAATGATATCTGGCATCTTCATCGCCGTTGAAACGACGTCATTAATTGCATTTGTCTTCCCACTAATTGTTGACATATCCCATTTAGATGTTGCCATCTCAACCTTGAAACTGAAAAAGTCCTTTGCAATATTTATGTATGCCAAAAAACTTTCCACCCCCTTTTCAACGAGAAAGTCGCAGGGATCATAGTCTTTCGGCAGTTGAACTATTTTTATATCAAATTCCTCTTCAATAAAAATATCCAGATTCCTATCTGAAGACCTTAAGCCTGCAACATCTGAATCTAAAAGTAAAATTACCTGATTGCAATATTGCCTCAATTGATGTAGCTGCTGCTTTGATATTGCTGTCCCAAGAACTGCAACCGACCAATCAACCCCGTGTTGATGCGCCATTATCACATCAGTATATCCTTCCATCAGGATAACTTTATTTTTCTTTATTATTGCATTTTTTGCCACCTCGATCCCATAAAGGTTATTGCCCTTATTAAAGAGTACCGTTTCAGGTGAATTCAAATACTTTGGTAGCGAATCGTCCAGCGTCCTCCCACCAAAACCTACAACCTGCTTTCTAGCATTAAATATTGGGAACATCAATCTATTGCGGAAGCGATCGTAATAACCATTACCTTCTTTTCTAGCTACAACTAAACCGACTTTTTCTAATAACTCTTCAGATATGCCTTGTTCTTTACAAATTTTTATTAACGAGCACCAATCATCCGGCGCATAACCAAGACAAAAATTTCTGACTGATTGATTGTTTATGCGTCTTCTTGCCAAATAATCTCTTGCAATTTTACCGCATTCCCTTTGACACAAGTTGTTATGATAATACTTTGCAGCAATATCTGTTAAATTTAATAACTGCTGTTTTTCTGTGGTTGAATAATAATTTTTTTTGTTTTCTAAATAAGACAGGTCAATATTAGCCCTATTGGCTACTAATTTTACCGCCTCAACAAAATCAACACACTCATGTTTCATTATAAAATTGAATACAGTTCCACCCTCGCCACAACCAAAACATTTAAAAAGCTTCTTTTCGGGATTTACTGTAAAGGAAGGTGTTTTCTCTGAATGAAAGGGACATAAGCCGATAAAATTTTTACCACTTCGTTTCAGACGAACATAATCTGAGATAATTTGGATAATATCTGCGGAATGTTGTATATCTGTAATCTTATCTTGTGGAATGAAATTGGTCATTAATCAGGAAGATAAAATTTTTAAATAATTTAAACTTTTTAATTATATCATATATTTTTAATATGTCAACAAATTGAAAGAAATTATGGAAATATATCTAATTATTGAATAATACGTAACTTATAACAATTTAAGCATTTATTAAAGTTACAAAACAAATAAGCGCCCCTAGCAGGATTCAAACCTGCAACCTTTGGCTCCGGAGGCCAACGCTCTATTCAATTGAGCTATAGGGGCAATTTATTCTGAAGTTCTTATTTCTGATTTAATCCAATAAAATAACATCAATCAACTGACCAGCAATAAATCTTTCTACATCCTCACGCACAACCATTAAACAATTAGCTCTGGTCGTCGCAAGCAAATCGGCAGAACCGTGCCACTCCACAGGCGAAACTATCCACGAGTTATTCTGTAAACGAATAAATGCTGGCCTGTATTCACGGCGCCTTCTTTTGACAATTATTTCTGTTTCTAAAGCCGCTCTTACCGTTGTCCTATGTACGTCAGTAAGTCCCATCATTTTATGTATGACAGGATATACGAATAATTCGAATGTAACAAATGAAGCGACTGGATTACCCGGTAAGGCAAAAATCAGTGTTTTATCTTTTCTTCCAAAAATCACAGGTTTTCCAGGTCTCAATGCGACTTTCTCAAAATAAATATGAGTCCCTAAATCCTTCATTACGTCACCCACGAGGTCATATTCTCCCATGGAAACCCCACCAGAAAGTATCAAAATATCTTTCTGCAAACCCATGCGTATTGCTGAAGAAATCTCATCCTTTGTATCCTTAACAATACCAATTATTTCAACTTCTGCATTCAAATTCCTTGCTTGTGCTGCCAGTGAATAACTATTACTATTCCTAATCTGCGCAAGAGAAGGCTTGGAAGCTACATCTACCAACTCATTTCCTGTAGAGATAATACCCACAGTCGGCGTGGAAAATACCTCAACAAAAGATTTTCCAACGGTTGCAAGAATACCGATTTCCTGAGGTCTAATAGGCATATTCTTGCTAAGGACTACTTGCCCGACTCGCATGTCTTCACCCTGTTTAGAAATATTACTCCCCCTGCTAACAGATTTGAGAATCTTCACTCGGTTAGCGGATTGAAGGTCTTCGGTCTCCTCAAATTTGATAACAGCATCAGCACCATCTGGCACAGCTGCCCCAGTCATAATCTTTGAAGCCTGCCCTCGTAAAACCTTTTTCTTAGGTACAGAACCCGCCGCAATATTTTCAATAACGGTTAATTCAACAGGAACTTTTGCCGTATCTTCTGCAATTACAGCGTATCCATCCATTGCAGAACGATTAAAAGGCGGCATATCTATATCTGAATGCACATCATGGGCAAGACAGAATCCAAGTGATTCCTCAAAATGCACTGTTTTGGACGGCAGTATTTCTGTATTATCTGTAACTATCTTTATTGCTGTATCTACTGTAATCACGATTTTATGTTAAATTAACATCTCTAAACTGTCAAGCATTCTCCTTTTATCCCAAGATATTATTAAAGAAGTCTTGACATTATAAAACCTAATTAGATATAAGAAAAAACACTTATACGATTTAATTTATATTACCATTACACAACCAATATGCAAATACGCGAAAGAACAAAAGACATAATCTACATATCTTGTTTGCTCATTCTAACTATTATATTTTTCGAGCAAATGATATTTCATGATAAGATATTGCTCTTGCGTGACCTTCTTTGCGATTTTGTACCATGGCGTATGTATGCCCACGAGTCTATCAGAAATGGAACAATACCTCTCTGGAATCCATATTCATCCCTAGGACAACCTTTCCTTGCCTTTCCACAAACTGCTGTATTTTACCCCCTAAATCTCATATTCTACACCCTCCCAATCACCACTGCGCTTCGCTATTTTATAATCCTTCACATATTCCTTGCCGGTTCTTTTATGTACATATTAATGAGACACTGGACGGTGTCAAGGACCCCCGCTTTTGTTTCTGCAATTGTACTTATGTTCAATGGTGCAGTTGTAAGCAGACTTGAATTCCTGAGTTTTATAAGCACTATTATCTGGGCTCCTTTATTATTTTACTTGTTTGATAATGCCATTAAAAAAATTTCTTTATGGCATTGTATTTTAACTGGTATTGCTATGTCTGCTCAATTATTAGCAGGACACACACAAACGTTTTACTATACATATCTTCTCTTAGGTTTATATTGGGTTATTAATTTAATACAAAATGGTCTTGCTACAAGAAAATTTAAACCCATTCTAAAGATGTCATTCCATTTTCCATTAACTACATTAGTTGCCGTTTCTTTAAGCATGATACAATTATTACCAGCCATTGAGCTAGCTCACCTATCAATCAGGTCTGAAAATTATGACCCAAAAATGATTGCGGCTTCTTTACATCCATTACATTTATTTACATTCCTCATACCATACCTGTTTGGAAAACCCGGCTGGGATAATGTCTTCTGGGGAATAACACAGGCTGAATTCTGGTCAGGGAGCTTCTATGTAAGAATATTTACCTTAATGTTATGTTTGCTGGCGGTAATGATATTTTTTAGCAATAAAACACAAAACAATTAAATATTTCTTTGTCTGATACTAATGCTATAAGCAAATTTAGATTTTTAATAATATTTTTCTTCTCTGTTTTAATATTATTAATCGTTCTGTCTTCTGGCATGTACACACCTATATATAATATCTTCTACTGTTACCTTCCTTTATTCAATAAATTCCGCTGGCCATCTAGGATTATGGAAATGGGTGTATTTTCTCTGGGAATTATTGCTGGCATCGGAACGCACTAATTTTTTTCAATAGTCCAAAATTGTAAAAACACAAATCAGAAAAACAATTATTTACACCTTTTATTAAAAATAGTAATCATTTTAGATATTATTCTAATTATTGGTTTCCTGTGTGGACATTTTATACCTGAAAAGATAATACCTTTAATAACGGAATACATAAATTCCAGGCATTTCGAATCAATGCCCATATCACTTGAGACAAGATATTATCAAATGCTGAAGGAATATATGCATATGTTAATCATCCTAAATGCATGTATCCTATTATTCTTTTTATGAATTTTTCGCATAATAAATTATCGCGCCTATCTCTAATTATTATCGCTGATTTATTTATTTTGCTTAAGGAACTTAACCATTATTCAAATGAAAATATTTATAAGGAAAAAACAGATGTAATAAAATTTCTTGAATCAGATAAAGACTTGTTCAGGGTAGCTACCAAATATAGCAATGCCCAGCAATTTTTATATGGTTTTAAAAGTGATCCTGTCTTTTCATTGGCTAAATCTGCCTTAATTGGCGAAACGAGCTTCCCATTTCATATCTTTAAACTAGTTGGCGGGGGCGAACTGAAGATAAATTATTATATAGAATTCTGGAAGTATTTAATTAATAACTTTAGTACCTTACCAATTAGTAGTAATATTCTAAATTTACTAAATGTCAAATATACTATTGACGGTGGAAATACAGAGAGTATCCTATTTCATAATGGAAGCAAGAAATTGATAGTAACTGAAAATAATAAATGTCTTCCACGTGTTTTTGTCGTTGGGAAAGCAAGTATCCTAAGCAGCAAAAAAGATATTTTTAGTAAACTATTCAATGAGAACTTTGAGCCCTCAAGAGAAATTATTATAGAAGCTCAAGAAAATGATATAGATAAACCCTCATCCGAAGAAATAAATTACAAAATAAAGAATTTAGAATACACATCAAACAAAATAACAATTGATATTGAATTGAACAATAATGGATTTTTGGTATTAGGCGATACTTATTATCCTGGTTGGAAGGCTTATATCGGGGGAAAGGAAACCAAGATTTACAAAACCAACTATATAATGAGGTCTATATTTATTAAAAAGGGTGTCCATAAAGTTGAGTTTATTTATAACCCATCATCGTTTAAAATAGGATATATAACAACGCTATCAACTGTATTTGTCCTCATTGTTCTCGGAATATTAAAATATTACAAGTATATGCAAAATAAAAAACGTTTAAAGTCACCACCTACATTATCTATAATGTATAAATAATGTGGTAAACAACCTCCATTGTTTACGGAGAACAACAGGTGCTAAAAAATATTTTATTATCAATTGACACTGCAAGTAAAAAATTTATCCTTTCTCTAGGGCAAACGACTTTATTAGCCATTAAAGGACTCGAAGGTATATTCTTACCCCCTTTTAGTATCAGATTGATACTGCGTGAAATAGATAATTTTGGGGCTGGCTCACTATTGCTTGTAGACCTTATTGCATTATTTACAGGCATGGTAATGGCATTACAAACAATCTATGGACTTAGTTGGTATGGTGCGGAGATGTATGTAGGCAGTGTGGTCTCTTTGTCGCTTGTAAGGGAATTAGGACCTGTTCTCACATCTATTATGGTTGGCGCTAGGGTTGGGTCTGGTATCGCTGCTGAAATTGGCTCTATGCAAGTCACAGAACAAATTGATGCAATGCGGGCTCTTGGCGCAAGTCCAATTAAAAAACTCGTAACTCCCAAGATACTTGCCGGAATGATTACATTACCATTACTCACAATCACAGCAGATATTATTGGTATTTTTGGTGGAATGATTATTGCGATATTTGAACTTGAAATAGACCGGGTGTTTTATTTAAACTCAGTTTTAACAACAATCAAGATTTCAGACCTAATAAGTGGTACTGGTAAAACAGTCTTTTTTGGTTTTCTTATTGCTGTAATCGGCTGTTATTTTGGACTTAGAACCAGCGGAGGTACAAAGGGAGTTGGACATTCAACGACAATGACTGTCGTAACAGTTTCAATTCTTATACTTATTTCAGACTTTTTCTTAACAAAATTATTTTTAATTTTATTTTAAGCTTTATGTCTAAAGTAATTATCGAATTCAAAGATGTATACAAATCATTTAATGGACTATTAGTTCATAATGGTATAAGTCTATCCATTTTTGAGGGAGAAATAATGTCACTCCTCGGTGGAAGTGGTTCAGGTAAAAGTGTCTTGCTCAAGGAATTAATCGGACTAATAAAGCCCGATAAAGGTATAATTATGTTAATGAATGAAAATGTACATCAAATGAGAGAAGACGATCTATTTAAACTACGAGAGCATGTCGGAATGTTGTTTCAGAGCTCCGCCCTATTCGATTCTCTTACAGTATTCGAAAATATCGCATATCCTCTACGTGAACATTTTAAGCTAACTGAAAAAGAAATTAAGGAAGTAGTAGAAGAAAAGCTTCAACTTGTTGGATTAACCGGAATCGAAAACAAGATGCCGGCAGAATTAAGCGGCGGGATGAAAAAACGAGTTGGATTGGCAAGGGCCTTTGCTACTGAGCCAGAAATCATTTTATATGATGAACCTACCACCGGATTAGACCCAATAACCGCCCAACGTATTAACGAATTAATTATAGAATTACGAAAGAAATTAGGAATAACAGCTATTGTGGTAACACACGATTTGCACTGCGTAAAAACTGTTTCTGACAGGATTGCCATGCTTTATGATGGGAAAATTGTTGCAATCGGAACATGGGAAGAACTTAAAGCATCAAATATCCAGACAGTAAAGGAGTTTATCAGCGGAAATATCTGTGTATAAAGGGAACGCTTATGACAAAAGAACAAATATCTGAATTACGCGCGGGAATATTTACTCTGATAACGCTGATAGGCTTCGGGGCTATGGTCTTCATCCTTGGCTCACAAAAGGGATACTTCAAACCGCAGATCACATTAAAGGCAAAATTTTTAAATGTTTATGGACTGCAGGAAGGCTCACCAGTGAGATTCATGGGTGTGGGAATCGGACAGGTAAAGGCAATTATATTACCAAAAGAACTACCTTGCACCGGTATTGAAGTCTTACTGGAAGTGAATAAATCTGTTCAGAAGAATATAACAAGAGATTCAATCGCTACTATTAAGTGGCTGAGCTATGTAACAGGTGATTCTTATGTTGAGATTACAACAGGGGCCTGCCTCGAACCACCCGTAGAGGATGGCGATTTAATTAAAAGTGCAGAACCTATTAACTTTACTGCCGCTATTGAAAATGGTGCCATCATTATTGAGTCCTTTTCAAAAATCTTTAAAAAGATTGATGAAAGCGGTTTTGTTGATTCTCTAAGCAATGTTTCAGCTTCCCTGAATGAAAGTGTAAAAACTTTTCAAAAAGGCGAGGGGCTCCTTCATTCTCTGATTTTTGATTCCAAAGGCAAGCAATTACTCGAAAATCTAACAGTAACCTCTGAGTCTATTAAAAATATTACAGCAGAAATTGAAAGCGGAGAAGGAACTCTCGGCGCCATAATAAAGGACCCTGCATTATATGATAATTTAAAGAGTCTCCTTGGCGGCGCAGAACGAAGTTTTATACTGCGTAATTTGATTAGAAAAGGTATTGAAAAAGAGAAAAAAGACAACAAGCATAAAATCCAGTAATTTTTCAGACACTACGACAAAGGTTGAACAGTAGCCCAGTCCACAGGCACTTCAATGTTGAATGTGCCACACCTAAAATTGATTGTTTATATCGTGATTTGATATCTCCGAGTGTTATATTTATCAGCAACTCATGAAATGTAACCAGCTTTTTAAAGTGCGTTACCATATTATCAATTATCAAAAGTTAATCATAACAAAACCGACTCCGTTACCTCGCATCCAAAAACCTGAATCAAACAAATTTAAATCAAATTGGATCATTACCTAAATTGCTGTTCAATTTCGCCTCTTGATAAAAACATGTATTTCTCCATCTGCTTCCTCGATACCCATGAGATCATTTCCTGTTGTATTACACCACGAAACAATATCTTTCTTAATACCTTCATCTGTGGCTATAACCTCAAGCACTTTGCCTATTCCAACCTCCTTTATTTTATTTGCCGTCCTGAAGATGGGCATAGGACACATTAGTCCATAACAATCCAGGATATCATCCGCATTCATTAAATATTTCCTTTTTATGTCATATAAATTTTGAAAATTATATGTTAATGTTCATGACGTTCATCGTGTTTATGTGCTTTCTTCTTTTCAAGTCCTTTTCCCGTTGTCTTTTTAAGATAGTCATCAATAGCTGCTTCTATCGCCTCTTCTGCAAGTACAGAACAATGCATCTTAGCAGGCGGCAGTCCATCCAAAGCCTCTGCCACAGCTTTATTTGTAACCTTCAACGCATCTTCCAGTGTTTTGCCCTTAATCATCTCGGTTGAAATACTGCTGGTTGCTATCGCCGCCCCACAACCAAACGTCTTAAATTTAACATCAACAATTACATTGTCCTTTATTTTGAGAGACATCTTCATAATGTCTCCACAGGCTGGATTCCCAACCTCCCCAACACCATCTGCACCGGCAATTTCTCCTACATTCCTTGGATTTGCAAAATGGTCCATGACCTTTGGACTGTACTGCATATAAGCCTCCTTATTGCTTATTTTCTAATTTTCTATTTATTCTGGTTATACAAGGGGGACATCTGCCTCAGACGTTCAACTATTGGCGGCAATTTTTCAAGAACAAATCTAACATCATCTGCAGTATTATTTATCCCCAGACTGAAAAGTACTGTCCCCTGAGCCAGCGCTGCATCAACGCCCGTTGCCATTATAACATGAGATGCCTTTAGCGACCGAGAAGTACAAGCAGAACCGCTTGATATTGCAATTCCCTGCATATCCAGAAATAATAAAATAGACTCTCCTTCAATGTATTCTATACATAAACTGAGATTACCAGGAAGGCGGTTTGTTGGATGTCCATTAACGCACACGTGGTTTATATTCTTTAGAATGCCTTCTTTTAATTGGTTCCTTAATTCCTGAATCTTCTTCATTCGTTGTGGCATCTCCGATTTCGCAAGCTCTGCTGCCTTACCCATAGCAATAATACCAATGATGTTTTCTGTTCCGGCACGACGCCCGCCCTCCTGTATACCACCTTCCATAAATGGAAGTATTCTTACTCCCTCTCTCAAATAAAGCGCACCAGTACCGGATAAACCTCCAAATTGATTGGCAGACATGCTCATTGCATCAATATTACATTCTTTAACATCAACAGGTATATTCCCCGCAGCCGCAACTGCGTCAGTATGGAAAATAACGCCCTTCTCTTTTGTTATATTTCCAATTTCCTTAATAGGTTCAATCGTCCCAATCTCTCCATTTGCATACATAATGGATACTATAATCGTGGTGGGTTTAATAGCATTCCTTATATCATTCGGGTTAACTGTTCCATATTTGTCAACAGGCAGGTATGTTACCTCGTATCCTGATTTTTCCAGCGATTTCAATGGGTTAAGCACCGAGAAATGCTCAATCTGTGAAGCAATAATATGATTTCCCTTCTTTTTATGGGCAGCCGCAATCCCCTTTAAGGCAGTATTATTTGCCTCAGTACCGCTGGAAGTAAATATAATCTCGTTAGGCTTCGCATTGATAAGATCAGCCACATGCCCTCGGTGAACTTGTATCGCATCGCTTGCGACTCTTCCAAATTGATGTAAATTAGAAGGATTACCCAAACACTCCTTTAAGAAAGGCGTTATAACCTCAACTATAACAGGGTGTATAGGGTTACCTGAGGCATTATCCATATATATTTTTGTCATGAAATATTTTCCTACACAGAGTGGAAAGAATTAATTCTGAAAAGTTGAGAACTTTTTTTATTATATCATCTTCTTATTTTAATCCAACCATTTAATGGTAGCATCTTCAGTATCTGGTCAGATTTTGAAATATGTTTTAAATAATTGCTATTTTTTTTGCCCTTATTATTTCCACAAATCAATAATGTGTCTTTCTGGACTTAGCTCATTTTCAGACATGGTTCAGGAGTGCAATGGTTTTGATACCCCGTTTTCCGGGTAACTCAGAAAAGTCATTGTGCCAAAAGCAGGCTATTTTTGCACCTTTCCATACCCCTTTATCTTCCAATCCTTATCATAAATAGTAATATAATCTTCTTTGATAATTATATGCTTTTTTACATTTCCCTGACTATCATATATATTGATTACTTGGCGTTCTGTCTGATTATCTTCAACAGGTGGTAAGGACGCACAACCGGCAATCATAATGCATAAGATTGATACAACTACACTTTTTATTATCATTTTATACCTTCCCAACCAATTTTAAGATTTCCTGCAAATCTACTATGTGCCCCTAAAGGCTGGTTCAATCTTGTAGATTGAATCAAGGGATATTTAGAATTGGACTATGACTAAAGCAGCCCTCAGAATTTTTGGATATTTCCCAAAATGTTCAGGTTCAGGCTGCAAGTCTGATAACCTGCATAGAGGTCACATGAACGATAAAATTATTAACTTAATATAGCGATTCCAAGTCAATTATTCAAGACGTGACGTTTGCCATTTCCTTAATGTTAAGCAGTTTTTCACTTGAACAAGACCCAATATAAAAGGTAACATCTGTTAGTTTTTACTTGAATGATTGGTAAAATCATTTCTGGCCTGAAATAAGGTATCTTCCTTTGCCCAACGTTAACGCCAACGAAAGAGAGTTCATGAGCCAGGTTATTTCCTGGCTAAACGAAGTTATTTCGTATGGTTCTTATCCATTTGACATAGCCTCGTCAGAAACCTCAGTTAAGATCTCATCTTCCACGACAAACTTTCCTGATATTCAAATATGGGTCAATAGGGCTTCGGGCGTGGGTTTTTGCGGGTGGGAACTGAAAACGCCTGATACTCCTGCGGATGATAAAACGCTTCTCGAAAATGCTTCCAGAAAAGCCATGTCCATGAATGCGGACTACTTCGTGACATGGAATATGAGGGATGCCATTATCTGGCGAACACCAAAAAGGAACGAAAAGGTTACCCATGAGCACCGCTTAAAGACATACCCATCCCTAATTTCCGTTACAGAAGTCAATGACCTCTGGGTCGTCCCAAAACAGGAACTACTCAAGGGTAGGGCAAGAGAAATACTCCATGACCTATCTGTGCTACACCGTGATGGTCATCTTCATCTTGTTGATGTTGATTCTACCTTCTTTGTCCACATCCTCACGGAGGCGGTAAAGACCCTTATCCCGCATATCCATCAATCTCTCGTTACAAAAATGGGAAAAGATAAAAGGTTTAAAGGAGGGCTATTCGACTGGGCTGTAAAGCAGGCCATTGCCAATTATGACGACCCTGCATTTTATGAAACAGTTTCGAGGCAGGTGGTTTATCGCCTGATTGGAAAGGTTCTTTTTTATCTCACTCTGAGGCGATTCCGTTCAGACCTTCCAGCTATGCATCTTACAGACATTAACCCATCCCAAATAAACGAAAGGCTCAAGGAATACTTTGAGATAGCCCGGCAGATTGACTATCAGGCAGTCTTCGAAGACGACTTTACCGACAGCATACCTATTCCCCCTTCGGGAGTTGAACTCCTCGCCGCCCTGATTGAAGACCTCAACCGCTTCAACTTTTCACACATGCCTCATGACGTGGTGGGAAACGTCTTTGAGAAACTGATCCCACCAGAAGACCGCCATGCATTGGGCCAGTTCTTTACAAGGGAGGAACTGGTTGACCTTATCAATGCCTTTTGTATTCAAACGATAAATGCTAAGGTTATAGACCCAACATCCGGTACAGGAACGTTTCTCATAAGGGGCTATGACAAACAAAAGAACATGGGTGAAAAATCACACACAACCTTACTCTCCAATCTATGGGGTTTTGATATTGCCCACTTTCCTGCCGAACTTGCTACTATAAACCTCTACCGACAAAACCTGTCGGACTATAGAAATTTTCCACGAATCGTATCAAAAGACTTTTTTGACGTTAAACCTGGCGACACCTTCAAGTTTCCGCCTCCAAAGGTCACCGGCGATACTGATTTCATGATAGAGGAAAAACTCCCCGTCTTTGACGCTGCCGTCGGCAATTTCCCTTACATTCGTCAAGAGCTAATCGAAAAAAGGATAAAAGGTTATAAGAAAAAACTCGAAACAACTCTCTTAGATGAGTGGAAGTCAGATTATCAAGACTTATCTGATGGATCGAATCTCAACTTGTCTGGCCAGGCTGATATCTACGCCTATCTCTTCTTTCACACTGCAAGATTTTTAAAGGAAGACGGCGGAAGGATGGGGATCGTAACATCAAACTCATGGCTTGACGTGGCGTATGGCTATGAACTGCAAAAGTTTTTTCTTAAGAACTTTAAGATTGTAGCCATTCTCGAATCCCGCTGTGAGCCATGGTTTGAAGAAGCAGCAATCAATACTGTTGTAACAATCCTTGAGAGAATGCCTTTGAAGGCAGCCGGTAGCAAAGAAGGCAGGGACAATCACCTCGTAAAATTCGTAAAGATCAAGAAACGACTAAAAGACCTCATTCCCTGGGACATGAAAACAGAGGCCATGAGGAGGTGGAACGGGCTTGACAAACTCATTCACAAAATTGAAAAGACGGGTTCGGAGCATTTCAAACTCAAGGGTACAAAGATTGAGAATACCTTAAAAGGCATTGCGACCTACGAGGATGATGATTTCAGGATTACGGTTGTAAGACAAGGGGAGCTTTTAGAACACCTTGAGTCTGCCGGGAAGACCGTGAAATGGAGTCAATATCTAAAGGCACCGGATGTCTATTTTGAAATTTTTGGAAAGTCTAAAGACAAGCTTGCGCCACTCAAAGGGGTTGCAGAAGTTAGGTTTGGAATAAAGCCCGGTATCACAAAGTTTTTCTTTTTATCGGCAGATACTATTGAGCACTGGAAAATTGAAGATGAGTTTCTTGCACCTATAATCAGAACACCTAAAGAGACTCCTGGAATTGCCATAGATACCGAAAACTTAGAGTTTAAGATGCTTATATGCAGAGATGACATTAAGAAACTTAAGAAGTTTAAAGGGTTGTCGTCTTATATTCAATGGGGTGAAAAACAAAAAACTGAAGATGGTATATCCTGGCCAGAAGTACCATCCGTCCTGGGACGAAAGTATTGGTACGATCTTGGCGAGAGAGAGATGGCCGATGGTCTTTGGCCGGAAATGTATTTCGATTCGTACAGGGTTATTTTGAATACTGCAAGGGTATTTGAAAGCGATAAGTTTTACGGTATTACAGCATTTGACAGAAAGTATGCCAAGTTGCTGATCGCCATTTTAAACTCAAGTATTATACACATACAGCGTGAGCTAGGCGGGTTTCATTCGCTTGGTGAAGGCGTACTAAAAATGGCAGTACATGAGGTGGACGACTTATTAATACCCCGGCTTACAGAGATTAAAAGTGATGTGAGGTCGGCTATCATGAAGGCTTTTGAGCAACTTCTTACTCGTCCTATCAAGCCTATAGTTGAAGAAGTCAAGATGAAGGACAGGCAAAAACTGGACAGCCTTATACTTGAGGCAATCGGTCTTGACCCAAAGAAATATCTAAAACCAATATACGATGGCATCTGTGAACTGGTAAGAGAACGGATAGAACTTGCAGGGATGAGAAAGAAGATCAAGACTACCAAAACTGAAAAGGATGTGGAAAAACTTATGGAACAGGTTATCAGTGAAGTAATTCCCGACGGCATGCGAAAATTCCCGGAGGAGTTCATTGACAGCAGATATCTCAAGGATGCGAAGGAGATATCCATCCCCAACGAACCTCTGAAACTTGGCAGATTTTTCTTTGGACGACAGGAGATTTTGTCGGAAAGCGGCTTTAAATACGAAGCAGCGAGCGTTGCAGAGGCAAAATTCATTATTTTTTCACAAAAGCCAAATTGCCACATCCTCAAAGTGCCTGAAGACAAGATACGTCTCAAAAAAGCCGTTGATGAATATGAAAGATATATCGAGGGGCTAAAAGACGAGCTTTTCCAGACCCTCTTCACCCGTACCCACGACCACAAACTGGCGGATACTTTAGTAATAAGGGTGATGGAGAAATTTGAGATACGAAACATATAAAAAGTAAAAATGAAACACTATTTTCTATGCTATTGGCAAATTGTGTGTTGGAAACGAAAATTACGGTTGATATAGCCTTGCAATTGGGGCGTTATTTGAAAATATCTGTGCAATTCTGACTGACTTCAGATGGATTATGACTTTGAGTGTAAGAAGACCGTTTGGGTGAACAATTGAAGAACGAAATAAAAGAATATGTTTTTTCTAGGTGGTGGTTATATTTAAGGTTATACAAAGGGAAGGGACTGAAAACGAATTGAATTGTTAGCAATCAATAACACACCAGTGTATTTTTTGACAGGATTGCAGATGCATTTCATTATTATTTTCACAGTCAGAATCTATCCGCAACGGTGGGTGAGAACTAATATTTTCCTTAAACGCTAATACTCTTCTACACAACAGTAATATCCAGGTAAACCAAGTGTGCTGGAGATTACACTCAAATCTTTTATATACCACCCTCAGACCTTTTATGCGCCTGAATTCCCAGATATTTTGATATCAAGCATAAATTTCAATAAAAATACTCCAATGTGAGTGTTACCCGATAACTGTAAAGAGGGTGACCGCATAACATCAGGCAAGTTTTCCGCTAAGGGGATGCGGTTCCAGATGGGGTTGAAACTGGTCTTTCTGCAATTTTGAATTTATTGCTTTTTGTAGGGGTTTTTATTTTACCTTCTCTAATCTTGCATAAGCCAGCATTAGATGTTTTACTCCGCCAATATTGAAGCTAACCTTTGCGCTCGCCTTCTCATTACTGCCAGAAACTTCTAAAATCCTCCCAACACCAAAAACAGGATGTTTAATCACATCGCCGCTGGAAAATAATATATAATCCTCTTTTGATTTAACGTCTGTTATATAGGACGCCTTACCAGACGAAACAAAGGTATCTAAATCTAAATTTGTTCCAGAAAATATATCTTTACGACTACCACTTTCTGTTTTGTAAATATCAAAAGACTGATGATTAACTCTGTCAATCTCATCCATAATTTCTCTTGGAATTTCGTCCAGGAATCTTGAAGGGACAGATGAATTCATCTGCCCATATCTCATTCGCCGCTTTGCATGTGTAATATAAAGTTCCTTCATAGCCCGTGTAATACCAACATAGCAAAGCCTGCGTTCTTCCTCAATTTCTTCATCGGAATGGCGCGACTCTGAATGTGGTAACAACCCTTCTTCCATGCCAGTTATAAAAACGATAGGAAACTCTAATCCTTTAGCCGTATGAAGCGTCATTAACGTTACACTATCCATATCTCCTTCAAGCTCGTCAACATCTGAAACAAGCGCCACGTCTTCTAAAAACCCCTGTAAAGTTCCATCTAAATTATTCATGTCATATTCATGGGCGGCATTAACAAGCTCCTCAATATTTGCAATACGATCCTTTGAATCCTTTTCTCCTGACCCCTCAAGAAACTCAATATATCTTGTTTCTTTAATTACATGTTTTACAACATCTTCAACTGTTAATTTTTGTAATTTTCTCAAATTTAAAACTAGTTCAAGAAAACATTTTATAGCTGCGGACGCCTTCGCTCCTATCTCCGGTATCAAGTTGATCCGCTGGGTCGCATTAAAAAGAGTTGCATTGTTCATAATTGCCCAGTCCTTTAGCTTCTTAACAGTAGCATTCCCTATACCCCGCGTGGGCGTATTAATCGTACGTTCCAATGCTATTTCATCATTTGGATTAACACATAGCCTGAGATAAGCCAGTGTATCCTTGATCTCCTTTCTCTGATAAAACTCTACACCTCCAATGATTGTATAGGGTATTCCATAATTTCTCAAAAAAATTTCAAGCACGCGTGATTGAGCATTTGTCCTATAAAACAATGCAATACCTGAATATTTTACGTTTTTTTCTTTAAGTCCCCTTATCGTTTTTGCGACTTCTTCTGCCTCTACATGCTCATCCTCACAATAAATAACCTTTATCTTGTCGCCCAGTGGATTTTCTGTCCACAAATCTTTCCGCTTTCGAAATATGTTATTTTTAATCACACTTGAAGCAGCGTGAAGAATATGCTTCGTTGAACGGTAATTTTGTTCTAATAGAACAACCCGTGCATCCGGATAATCCTTCTCAAAGTCCATAATATTTCTAATATCTGCTCCTCGCCAGCCATAAATTGACTGGTCTGGATCGCCTGTTACACAAATGTTTTTATATCTATTAGCAAGAAGCTGCGTAATAATATACTGTGCGTAATTAGTATCCTGATATTCATCAACGAGAATAAATTTAAATTTTTCCTGGTACATTTCAAGGATATCAGGATATATTTTAAAAAGCTCAATAGTTTTGACCAGTAAATCATCAAAATCCAGGCCATTATTAATCTTGAGACGCCCTTGATATTTCGTATAAATCTGTGCAACAATGCGATTATAGTAACCTGAAGCGGTTGTTGTAAATGCATCAGGATTAACAAGCTTATTCTTGGCGTTGCTAATAGAAGCTGCAATCTTACCGGGTTTCCACTGTGAAGTATCAAGTTGAAGCTCTGCCATAATAGATTTGATTTGATTCAACTGATCAAGCGTGTCGTAAATACTAAAATCCCTGGAGTAACCCAATCGGTCAATATTGCACCTGAGAATACGTGAACACATCTTATGAAAAGTAGAAATCCAGAGTCCCTTATGTGCGGAAAATTGCTTTACACGATCATACATCTCATCGGCTGCCTTATTAGTAAAAGTAATAGCAAGGATGTTGTAAGGATTTACACCTTGTGACATCAAATAACCAATACGGCGCGTGATTACTCTTGTCTTACCGCTACCTGCGCCTGCCACTACAAGCAGTGGACCTTCTACATATGTAATTGCTTCACGCTGTCTTTCCGTAACGTCATTTAAAAGCAGCATTGATTTTCACTTTCTCGCAATAAGGCTTGCAACCGCCTTTTTATCATCCAAAACAAGTTCTTTATAATAAATAATTGTTAAATCTTTAAATAAATCCAAAAGTTCATTAGTTTTCAGCAGATAGTCTCTGTTCTTTGGTCCTTCAAACCCGCGTTCCCAGTTTTCGATTGTATAGGTTTCGTAAATAACCATACCACCCGGTTTCAACGCCTCCTTAATCTGCGGTATGAGACTGCGTTGCAAATAATAAAAGCACGCCACTACATCATAGGCATCTTTAGGTAGTTTATAAATTTCCAAATCCGCAACAAAGGCATTTACCCTGACGTTATTTTCCTTTGCCAGCCCCAGCGTTTTCTTTACAGCTATCTCTGAAACATCACACCCATCTACTTCAAATCCATTTTTTGCAAGGAAAACAGCATTGCGCCCCTCACCCATCGCAATATCCAGAGCCTTTCCTCCTGGCAAGATATTAATATGCTCCTTTAGAAATTCGACAGGTTCTTTACCCAATATATATGTCTCTGTATCGTATCTTTTATTCCAGAACAATCTATCTTGTTCACTCGCAAATAATGCAGATGTAACATTAACTACGATATAAAAAATTATTATATACAAAAAATAATTTTTGTAAGGTACATATTCTTTAAAATTATCCATGTCTTACAAATTCTTTTTATTAATAGCTTTTGTGCCTATATCTTTTCTGTAATATGCACCATCAAAAGATAACTTTTTAATTGCCTCATATACGTTCTTTTGGGCTTTTTCCAAATCTCGTTCCAATATAGTAACCCCCAAAACCCGCCCCCCATTAGTTACAACCTTTCCATCTTTTATAGCAGTACCAGCGTGAAAAACCTGTACATTGGTTACACTTTTAACTGCTTCTAGTCCAAAAACAGGTAAACCTTTTTCGTATTTATCGGGATAACCTTTGGATGCCATTATTACACAGACTGATACACCGTCATGCCATTCAATTTCCACCTCTTCTATGTTATTCTTTACTGTTGACAAAAGAAGCGGCACTAAATCGCTTTTCATCCTCATGAGAAGAACCTGCGTCTCCGGATCTCCAAATCTGGCATTAAATTCAAGCACTTTTGGACCCGCATTTGTTATCATTAGCCCTGCGTAAATAACACCCTTATAAGGACGGTTTTCCTTTTTTAATGCATGAACTATAGGCACAAGGATATTTTCCTCAATTGAAGACTGCAGGTCATCCGTAACAAACGGCACAGGTGAATAAGCACCCATCCCGCCTGTGTTAGGACCTTTGTCTCCTTCGTACACCGCCTTATGATCCTGCACAGACGAAAGGGGAACGATTGTCTTTCCATCTGTAATTGCAAGAATAGACACCTCTTCTCCAGAAAGAAACCCCTCAATAACAATCCTTTCTCCTGCATATCCAAATATCTTTTCTTTCATTATATCATCAATATGCCTATCTGCCTCTTCCAATGTCTTGCATACAAAAACACCCTTTCCCTTTGCCAATCCATCAGCCTTAATTACAAGAGGAAAATCGCAAGTTGATATATGCTTCTTAGCGTATTTTAAATCGTCAAATACCTTAAAATCAGCGGTTGGAATACCATATTTTTTCATAATAGTCTTAGCATATACCTTGCTACCTTCAATAACAGAAGCGCGTTTATTTGGTCCAAATATATTTAAATGTTTGTCTTTAAATCTATCAACTATACCGGCGACTAGGACATCCTCAGGACCCACAACTGTTAAATCAATCTTCTTTTTAAGAGCAAAATTATAAAGACCTTCAATGTTTTCAGCGTCAATATCCACACACTCCGCAACTTCTGATATCCCGGGGTTTCCCGGGGCACAATATACCTTTTTAACCATAGGAGACTGCGCTATCTTCCATACGAGTGCGTGTTCTCTACCGCCGCTTCCGACAACCAATACTTCCATCCGTTATCTTCCTCTATTCGCTGATTAAAAAAACAAACTTTAAAGAAACATAAATACTCTACTACACAGGAATATCAAAGTAAAAACGATAAATAGATCCTTTGGTAAAATGTTTCTTAAATTACCAAGCATGTAAAATATTTTATTCTTTCCGGCTATAAATAAAATCATTTTACCAGAACAGAATATAAAAAAGGAAAGCTTTTTTATCCTTGACAGTTTATCATTGGCTGATATACTGATTAAGATTAAAGTTTGTGCAAACGCACAAGTTTGTTGACGCGGGGTAGAGCAGTCCGGTAGCTCGTCGGGCTCATAACCCGAAGGTCGTGGGTTCAAATCCCACCCCCGCTACCAATATAAACACCCCACCTGAAACAATCCTCTGGGAAACAAATCATTAAATGAAATCTCTTAGCTGATTCTTATAATCATTAAAACCGCTAAACAACTATTAGATTTATGAGAATCTTTTACATTTGCCATGAAAATTTAAGCCTGCAACGGGCGTCAACAACGCATATAAAAGAAGTCAATGAACACCTTGTAAAATCTGGGAATAGCGTCGTCTCATTTGCCCCTAATATCGGCATATTCAAGAAAGAAACAACTGTACATGTAGTCTATGTACCAACTCTTAAATTATCGTTTCTTACCGAATAAATTAAAGTAATTATAAAAGATTTGACACCAGAAAAAAGCAGGTATAATAGGGTCAAATCTTTTATAATTACTTTAATTTACTTCCAAAACATACGTAAAACGGCACAAAAAATAATGATGCGTTTTTTAAAATTGATATTACTCATCGCAATTCCAGTCATAGTATACGCCAATTCTCTCCAAAACACCTTCGTCTATGACGATGTATTCACAATAACGGATAACTATTTCATCAGGAACTGGGGAAACTTTCCGCACTTGTTCACCAGCGAATATTTTAAGAGTTCCGGCGAGGCAACATATCGTCCAGTCGTCACTCTTTCATACTTTATTGATTATTCAATTTGGCATCTCAACCCATTGGGATTCCACCTGACGAATGTATTACTTCATACCACATCTGTTTTACTGGTTTATTTTTTATTAACAGCCTTTGTTAAGGATAAGGTCGTTCCTTTTTTAACAGGTGTCTTATTCGCCTTACACCCAATATTAACAGAGGCTGTAAATGGTATTAGTTATAGGGAGGATATATTAGCCGTTATATTTTTCCTATGTTCTATTTTCGCTTATATTCAATCAAACAGGAATCCCAACAAATACGTTTTCTTATACCCTATTTCTTTGCTTTCATACCTTATAGCGCTATTTTCCAAAGAGATGGCAATCACTTTACCATTCATTATACTCCTATTCGATTGGGTCTTTAATTGTAGCGCCACAATAAAGAAAAATGCCATTAAATATTATTTGGGGTTTATACTCGTAAGCATCTTTTATTTGTCTATCAGGTTTATATGGCTTTATAATCCGGTGGAAAAACAGATAGTGCATCCTGATAATAGTTTTTTAACAAGTATTTTTACTATGCCTAAGATCTTTTGCGCTTACATTAAATTATTATTTTTCCCTATCAGTCTAAACGCAGACTATATAATAACTCACACAAAAAATCCGATGGCTGTAACTTTCATCGTTAGTATCGCTTTCCTGAGTGTAATAGGAATTATCACTTACAGATTTTATTACTATTCAAAAAGTTTGTTTTTCCTTTCATTATGGTTTTACATAACGCTTCTTCCAACCACGAATATTGTTCCAATAGCCAATATTATGGCTGAAAGGTATCTATATCTACCTTCAATAGGATTTTTTGCGATACTAGCCTACATTCCAATAAAAATCTGGAGACGCCTCTGCCTGCTTATATCAGAGAAAGACCTTTACAAAAAAAGTTTCGCAAATGAAATCATCAACTTTACTATCTACAAACCTGTTTTAATTACAACATCTCTCTTAATATTAATTCTCACTATTCCATATTCAATATCAACAATTAAGAGAAATATGGTCTGGATAAACCCGCTTGTTTTCTGGTCAAAAACCATAGAACTGTCTCCACGCAGTTCAAGGGCGCACAACAATCTGGGTATGATTTATAACAATATAGGTAAACTTGATTTAGCAATCCGTGAATTTCAAACGGCGGTATCCATTGAATCTGACCCCGAATTTCACCATAATTTAGGCATGGCTTATCAGAAAAAAGGCATGAAGGTGGAGGCATTACAGGAATACAATCGAGTCCTTGCGGTTAATCCTAACTCATCTTTTACGTATAACAATATAGGAAATATCCTAATTGATTATGGCCGTATTGACGAAGGAATCTCTAAATTCAAAGAGGCCTTACGGCTAAAACCCAACTATTATGATGCCCACTTCAATCTGGGGCTTGCTTATTATAAGAAAAAACTTTTTGATGACTCTATAAATGAATTTAAATTAGCAATACATTACGAACCTGACCGGGCAAAAGCCCACCACTGTCTGGGTATAGTTTATGCAAATAAAGACATGCTTGATAAGGCAATTGTGGAAATGGAGGAGGCTATACGGCTAAAACCAGATTACGCTGAAGCATACAAAAACCTCGGCATAATTTACATGAAGTATAAAAAAAATACAGAAAAGGCATTATATTATTTTAATGAATTTCTAAAGTTAGACCCCAGTAACAAAGATGCAGGTACTATTAAGAAAACGATAGAAATACTTCAATCAAAAAATTAAATGCAATATCCTTTTTGCATTTTTTGCGTTAAAAGACCGATTTCACGCCATCCTGCCATCTTTTATCTCCTTTTGGGGGTAATTGTTGGAATACTCTCAGCCATTCCATCAATTATCATGTTATTTATATTCATTATTAGCCAACGACCAAGCTCACCTGCCCAAAACCCCAGCAGGTAGACGGTGGATGAACCACAAAACTTTTGATAGCAGTATAACCTACCCAAAAACCCGAGCGGGTTTTGGGTCAGGTGCAGCGGATTGTTATGTATTTTTTTATTGTGCATTCAGTTTATTGTATCAATAATCTTTAGAAACATCTCGTAATGAGTTTTTATTCTTTGAATATATGGGTGACCCTTATCCTTCCTCTTCATTTACATGTCAGTCTGCAATTGTTACAATTCCCTCATCACCGTCAACAATTACTTTTGTTCCGTTTTGAACTTCAGCTAACTCTTCCCCAATTCCTACAACTGCTGGAATTCCTTCTTCTCTTGCCACAATTGCTGCATGGCAAAGCATACCACCTTGTTCTGTTACAACGGCAGATGCCTTTTGAAATAAATTGCCCCAGTCTGGAGAAGTCATTTTTGCAAATAAAATTTCTCCAACTTGAAAGCTATCCAAGTCTACTTCTGAAAGAACCCACCTTGCAGTTCCTTCTGCTTTACCGCTTGCTGCGGAAATGCCATAAAATTCTTTGCCCATGATTTTATATTAAGTTGTTGTTTATAATTTCTAATGCTTCATAAAACCCATCCAGAAGAATTGCGTTTAAAAACTCTTCTTTTTTGTCGTCTCTGATTCTTTGATAGGTTTTGTAATAAAATACTTTTGAAACCAACCCAAATTTTCCTTTGTAATTGTAATTATTGTAGTTTAGTTCATACTCTTTAAATACATCCAATAATCCTAAGGCAGTTTCAAAATCTTGTCTATAATTTTCGTCTAAATTCTTTTCAAGTCTTTTTTTTGCGGCCTCAAAAGTTAAACTTTCTTTTCTTGGCTTTTGACTTGCTATAAATTCATGCCATGCAAAAGGTGGATAAATACCTTGCATTAAAACATTGGAATACTCTTTTTTATTATAGATAATATCAGTTACAAGATCATTTAAAGTCATTGAAGGAAAGTAATTATATTTTGACAGTATTTCAAAGAGAAACAAAAGCTTTCTGTCGTAGTATTGCAACATTGGAATAAAAGAATTTGCAAATCTTCTTTCACAAGAATGGTTATAGCCTTTGGGAACAGTTGTATATCTCGGAGTAATAACCCTCCTTGCTACAAGATAAGAGGTTTCATTTCTCTCATTGCCTTTTAAATCGTTTGGTAATGTTGTATAAATAAGCGTTTTAACAACTGGTAACATAGCATTTACATACCATCTTCCCGATGTTAGGAACATTCCAAAAAGACTATCCACTTCATTGACATAAGCAAAGTCTTTCCAAAAATTCTTCAAGGTATCATTTGAATTCCATATGCTGGCATTTTTCATTATTGTTTCACATTGGCTTTCAACTTTGTTTCTTATTGAAGTATATCTGCCTTGATATTCCTTTGTATAATCTAATAAATCAGCATTATCTTTTTTAGTCCAGTTCTCAATGAAAGCAATAAATTCTTTTCGTTCCCTTTCAACTGGATCACAATTGGCTAAATAATCTGTGAGCTTAACTATTTTATGTATTCTATCATCAAGATATTTAATATGTTTTTCAGCAATCCAAGGGAGCAAATCACTTGGAACATTTTCCAAAACAGGAATTAATGATTTCAATGCTGGTGGATTGTAATTCTTAAAATCCATATCAATTATTTTTCTTTGAAAGTGCTTGTTGAAGTTTTGTATATAAAGGAAGTGGAATTGAAAATGTGAATAAAGAACCGCTAATCTTTTGAATTGCTGTTATTGCCATTAATGTTGACCAAATATCACCAAAACTTCCGTTTAAAATTTGTTTGCTTTTTATCCACTTTACGGCTTTATTGATTTCTTCGTTATGGTTTTTGCCTGAATCTTTTAATGCAATAATTGCATAGGAAGTAAAAAAGGTATTGAACAATGAATATATTCCATCTTTAACTCCCCAAAATCCTTCATTATGTTGTTTTGTTATTAACCAACTACAGGCTTTTTGAATCATTGAATTAATTTTTTCATTTGAATTTATTCTTGAAAGTGCTGATATAACTTGTGATGTATGCCATTCAGATGGAACGGATTGATTTCGGTTTGAACTGACAAAAAAGTTACCATCTATATTTTGATAGTTTTTAAGTAATTCAACACACTTGTTGCAATTGTTTTTATCGTTTATGATTGCAAAAAGTGTCAATAAAGAAGCTAAAAAGGCGTCCCCATACCACTCTTTTTCTTGACTTTCTGTTAAGCCTTTTTCAAGTTGAGTTTTAACATAACCTATTCCTTTTTTAATTTTTTCATTTTCGGTTGATAAGCCTGAATTAAATAATGCAATTAAAACTTGGCAGGTATCCCACAGGTCAGTCCCCCAAGAGTTGTCTGAATTTAAATTGTCTAATAACCATGTTTGAGCAAGCGAAATTCCAAATGACTTACCCGTATGGTGCATGGAGTCTTGCCATATCAAGTTTGAAGGAATATTACCATCGGAAAGTAAATTGATTGCCATTGCTGTTCCTACAACATCCCATTCAGGAATTTCAGGGTTGTTCCAATAACCATTTTCATTTTGTTTTGATAAAAAGAAATTAGCTGCTCTAAAACCAGATGTATCTATTCTGGTTAGAATCCATTCATGTAATTCATTTTGTAAATCCGTAGTTGAATGGCTGAAAATTAATTTGTTTGATTTGGTTTCTTTTTTTAAGATATCTTTTCCTAAAACCGTAATTGGTCTTGCTTGTAGAATAAATATTTCGTCATTTGCAATTGCCCACTCAATGTCCTGTGGTGAGCTAAATCTTTTTTCAATCTCACGGCAAACAGAAAGAAGTTTAAGTAATAGTTCATCCGAAAGTGTTTGTTGATTTGTTTTTGAGTTTAACTTTTTTTTGAACTTATTAGTTTTGTCAATTTCAATATGGCTTGGTGTTTTTTCTCCGCTAACTAATACTTCACCCATACAATCAACATATTCAATAATTGCCAATTCAGAAGTTCGTGGAGTTGGCCCGGCTGTAAAACACACACCTGCAAAATCTGGAGTTATCATTTCCTGTATAACAACACCCATTGAAGGAGTTAAAATTGGCATTCCACGATGAGTTAAAGCATAATTGTTTCCTCGTTTATTATACTGCGATGCCCAACATTTTTTTATTGCCTCTAAAATTTCCTCTTTCCCTTTTACATTTAAGACACTTATGTATTGTCCTGCAAAAGATGATGAAGCCGAATCTTCTGAAATGCAAGAAGAACGAACAGCATAAAGTTTAGTGGAATCTAAATATTGAAAAATCTCGGATGCAAGTTCATCTGGAAATTTATTTGTTTCAATGACATTGAGTATTTTATTCTGCCAGTCGTAACAGTCGTTTATCACACTGTCAAGTAAAATCATTCCGAAATTATGAACTCTCTTTATTGATGTTATATCAAGTCCCGATAATTGAAGAAAACTTTCAAAATACAGTTTTGATAAACCAATACCATATGGAACATTAAAACCATTTTTAGATAATATAGCTAAATTGGCTGACTTCCCGCCATAAAGCAAAAGGTCATCATCATCTATTGAGTTTAAAAGAGTAACACCAATATTCATGATTCTGACTTTAATTTAGAGATGTATGTTTCATAATCATAGATTTCAGCAAACCCACCTGATAAAAGTTCTCCAACCACATCTCTAATTTTGCTTTCATCCATTGTTGTAAGTGCTGGTGCTCCAGTTGCATCAGTAATAAAATCAACATAGTAATCCCTGTCGTGAGCATCTCTTGCGGTTGATTCACAACAGAAGTTTGTCATGAAACCACAAATAACAATAGTTGAAACCTTATTGTCTTTCAGAATTTTTTCAAGCTCTGTTCCAACAAATGAAGAATATCTGTTTTTGAAAATGACTTTTGCATTTTTCACAACCTTCAAGTTGCTGTTAAACTCAACTTCATCTGTCCCTTCTTTAAAATTGAAATCGTCAGCAGGTCCTGCAAAGTCAAACATTCTTCCTGTATCACTACCGTCTGCCTTGTGAACGTGTTTGACATAAACGATAGTTTGTTTTTGTTTTTCAAAATTCTCAATTAGTCCATTGATTTTACCAATTGTTTGTTCACAGTCCTCACAATAAAGTTCGGATTCTGTGTTTGTGTAGACGTTCTGAACATCAATTACGATTAAGGCTTTGTTTATTTGATTATGATTTGAGGACTTGTTGTCTATTCTTTTCATCGTACCCTCCATATTTTGAGTTTATTAAGTTCAGAGTTATAAGTTAACTTTGCCTAACGTAGAGATCACCTGCCACGACCTGATATGCGGTTATGTGTTACAAAAACGTAAAACTTTTGATTTAGTGCCATCACTCAAAAAAGTGTCCGCTGGTCGTGGTCAGGTGGAGTAACTTGTTAGAGATTGTCTTTATCTTTTAAGATGCCACTTATTGATTTTATTGCTTTCACAAGCGATTCCTCTTCTTTAGTATTTTCTAGATCAAAAAAATGATCTTGTAATTTCATTAAATTCCACCAAATTAGTTCTGATAAATCTTCTTCTTCAACAAATATCGTTTTTGTTGCATCTGTACCTTTTGATTTTTTAACCTCTGCGCAGACTTGATTTTGCTCATTCATATACATCTTACAGCATCTTACATATGTTGAAGGTCGAGGGGTATATTTACTATCTGGAGGATCACCAACAAAAATCACTAAAATTATATCTTCAAACATTCTTACTTGATTGGAAACTTCTTTTAAAATATTGCCATCCCAATCCCATCGGTATTTCACTTCAACAATAAATTTATGCTTTTGGCTTTGATCAAGAACACAAAAATCTGGTAGGAACCTGACCGCATCGGAGAAATCTAAATATTTATATGCTTCTTTGTCTAAACAAGCTATTTCTCTGATTACAGCTTCGATACCCAAAGGAACGACACGATATCCACAATCCTCTAGAAGGCATTTAAAAACTCCCTGACTAAGTTCTCGTTTTAGTCTATTCTCAAAATCCATAGTTAATTATTTGCTCTCTAACCATTGATTATCACAATCAATTGCCCTGATAACTTGATAAAAGCACTATTATCAGGTAAAATTATCGCGTAATATTTTAAAAATTACCTTATAATTTTATTTCTTGTGCATTATAGGATAGGAGAAAAAGATGTCAATCGAAAAAGGGAAAAGGTTGCTCGATGAAGTGAAAGATATAATGAGGCTTAAGCATTATTCCATAACTTATTGTCAAATTGTTGTACGGCAGTGGGATTCGCATTATGGAGGCAGTAAGAAGTTGGGTTTAAAAAAACAGATTAGCGCACATACCTTCCGCCATAGTTTTGCAACACATCTTTTAGAACGTGGCACAGATATTCGTACTATTCAAGCATTGATGGGCCATAAGGACGTCTCAACTACTACGGTCTATACTCATATCTTACAGCAGGGAGGGCACGGAGTACTTAGTCCTCTTGATGATTTGTAGGTAGAATAGTCTCAATTGGGCTGCGACAAACTGTTTGAAAAAACAGATATGGGGCAAAAGAAGGATAGTGTGATACTGGATGCCGTTGGTCCTGAGATTTACACGTTTGAGGAACTAGCCCGTGAAATTCTGGGGACACCATACTTGTGCAGCCAGCAACAGGGTTAATCTAGTGGATGAAACTTCCACCCTGACAGTTGTCCGTATGGTCAGGTAGTTATATCCGACTTGAAGGTTATATACTAAATACTATACTTCTTCTGTGCTTTCTGTAAAAGTATGTTTATCTCATTCTTTCTCTGCTCAAATCCCTTTTTACCTAACATCGCAAAGGCATTGATCTTCCCGGCTTCTACACCTGGCTGGTCAAATGCATCCACGTTGTAGAACTTACCGCTATAAGCCGTTTCTAACTCAAACAAATAGAACAACTGTCCCAGCGTTGATGCTGAAAGCTCAGCTAACGTAACCGTACAATTTGGACGCCTCTGCTCCGTTAGCGCAAGTCTTGTCCCTTCAAATTCAGCCCTCATAATATTGTTCAATGAATGTCCTTTTAAATAAATCAAGTCACTCTCTATATCCCTTTCCTTGTTTGTAACAGGAATATTTTTATTGAATTGCTCGATAGCAAAAAAGGTTATAACCTTGTCGTATGGTCCTTCCATATAAAGTTGAAGTTGGGAATGCTGGTCAACAACTCCAATTGCCCTTACTGGAGTAGCGCCTGTATGAACAACGCTTTTATTCAGAGAAAATTTCTTACCAAGACTTTCAGCCCAGAGTTGGCAGAACCAATCTCCAAAACCACTGAGTGCACTTGAATAAGGCATTACGACCAATATATTTTTACCCTTCCTGGTATGACTTAAAAAATAAAGCGCCGCACCCATCAAAGCTGGATTTTCCCAAACACTATCAGACTTGCACATCTCGTCCATCATCGCCGCCCCTTTCAACAACGCAAAAATATCAACACCAGACATAGCAGCGGAAAATAAGCCAACCGACGTCAGCACAGAATAACGCCCACCTACCCCTGCAGGTATTGAAAAAGAAATAAAACCTTCTCGTTGTGTAATATTCCTTAAAGTACCTTTCTCTCTATCCGTAGTTGCAATAATCTGATTTTTATAATCCTTACCAATCTTATCGCGCAAAAGGCTTGTTATAATCAAAAACTGCGACATCGTTTCAACCGTTGTACCAGATTTTGTTATAAAATTGAATAAGGTTTCTTTTGGACTGATAACCTCCATAAGTCCGGCAAATCTATCAGGATCAATATTATCGAGTACAAAAATACGAGGGAATCCGCCTCTCTCTTTCTCACTGAGTAAGTTATAAAAGGGATGATTTAAAGCCGTATGAATAGCAATATTGCCGAGCGAAGAGCCGCCAAGACCAACAACTACAAGGTTTTTGAATCTTCCTTTGATGGAATTTACCGTTTCAAGAATTTCGGTTGCTGTCTTTTCGTCATAAGGTAGTTCAAGAAACTGAAGTTTGCCAACAGTACGCTCTGTCTTTAATTCTTTCGCAAATTGAGAGGCAACTGATTCAATTTCTTTTAACTCCCGCTCATTTATACCATTTTCCTCCCCAATAACCCCCGCCATCATATTATTGAAATCAAACTGTACTGTTTTTTTATCTTCCATTTCTATTACTCTCGCAACAAATCGAAAATATTTTCAAATTGTTTCAAATTCTATTGTTTAACCAAAAGAGATGTAATTAATTATACAACGGGTGTAGCAAGTTAATGTCTTTCTATAACCTCAAAAAACCATTAAATTTCAACGTTTTATTAATCTTGCCCTTTAATTCTTCTTCGTCCAGTGCAAAACAAGGATTAATCTCAATCAAGCCAATAACATTGCCCTGCGAATCCGTTGGAATAGAAACACCAGCATTACACAGCCACCGACCAAACAAATTGACCATATCTTGTTTTGCAGTGACAGGCGAATTCTCGCCCTCCACATTTTTAACAGGTGAAAACTCGTCTTGACGCAGAACTTCCATGATTACGCCTTTTTTGACATGCTTGAGCATGTCAAAAATAAAACTTTCAAATTTAACAGCATTATCCCTTTTAGGATTTACCAAAACCCCATTACCGTTAATATATGGCACTTTCTTTATAGCTGCATGATATGGGAGTGTTTTGCCCTTCTGATACACTTTTTCAAGAAAATCAATATTAATCATATGTACAGCAATACTTCCTGCATTGTACTTCAATGCACCGTCATCATTTTTTGCATACATATCCTCTCTGCTCAATTCGCTATATTCAATTATCTGTAAACATCCATTAAGGCACACCACAACGCCAACCTTTTCTTCTGGATGATACTTCTTTACAACTTTCAATGACATTTCCGCCCCATCTTTTAGGTGATATCCAACGAAAACAGGATCGGCAATCTTAATTAGAATATTATCAACCTGATGATAGAATATTTCTTTAACGCCGCGTCTCTTCATATCGTTAAGAATACCTTTTTCATTAAGAGCAATGATTGTGCCTCCGTGCCCGTTTGGACTCATAACAATGTTTGATTTTGAACTCATAAGCAAATTACCCCGGAGGTCAACTGCGGGTAACATACCCTGAGTAAAAAAAGATATCTGTTGCGGGTCTAATCTGAAGAATTGATTTTCCTTAAAAAAAGCCTGTGTGGCATGGTTATTTGTCTCGCTGGTCATAATATACCAGGGGATATATGTGTCATACCTTTTCTGGATTGCATGTATCTTCTCTGCATGGAGCTGGAAGATACTTTTTCTGCTGATTGGTGCAATAGGTAGCGTCCCCTTTGGTCCATTGCTTCCAAGCCTTGTACCATGTCCTCCTGCAACTGTCAGGACTGCGATCTTCCTTTCCCTTAGTGCTTCTTCTCCAACCTTCCGCGCATTTTGCTCGACATTCCTTTCAAAATCGTTAGCAGGAGGCGTTATTACCTTTGGTGGAACAAGGCACCCTTTAGTTCTGTTTGTAGCTTTGCGAAGACTGTCTCTGAAGAGTTTATTTACAAATTGGAAATCTATGGATGCTATTTGTTCAAGCAGGTGCTTCTTTTCTCTAGAGGTTATTTCATCCCACCACCTGAAGATATGACCCTGACCAGCTTCTAAGGCATTCCTTAGACAGCTTTTGTGGCTCGGAAATTCTTTATCAAGTTTTTCTAGTATCTTTATATTCAATTTACAATGGGATAGGAAACTATTATTTGAATGTCTACCTTTGTTTCAGAAAATTAAAGGAAGATGTCGAATTAAAAATCCTGGATTAAATTCAGGACAAAGCACAGAATTGCAATGGAATAAACCAACACGCCATGATATATCATTTCTGGTAACTATATTGAGATCAACAAAAACTGACATGCGCCAATGCCGTTGTTTTACAAGCACATAAACAACATAATTATAATTTAATACAAAAAATTATATGTCATGTTATCAAACACTGCAAGTATTTTTATAGTATCTATTCAAACTTGTTAAAATTTAAGCTTGAAATGAACCAAGAATGACAGTAACCTTATACACACAAATAAGCGAAAAAAAATATATTTAATGAAAAAAAAGATAATTATTGTCTCAATTATCGTTTGTGTAATATTTGGAATTACAGGCACAGGATATTTCCTTTTTAAAAAATCAATATCCGATAAGACGGTAAAAGCACGCCTGCTTACTGCCCTGGGGAAATATGGTGATGTCACAATTGATAGCGTTCACATGGATATCATCGAAGGCATTACCATTGATAACCTTTCATTCTCTGGCACATCTGAAGATTTAAAAGGCAAGTCCATTGTTATTCCTAAAATCATTTTAAAACATACTCCACAGAGCCTTATAAAAGGCAATCTTAACATCATTAATGCTGTAGCTATATCTCCAGAACTAACAATTGAAAAACCGATGGACATCTGGACTTTGCTTAACGCAATTAAATCAAACTTCGATAAAGCTGAAATCCCGCCTTACGTTGAAGTATTAAATCAAGGTATAGAGGTCAGAAACTTAAAAGTTCATATAAAGGAAAACCCACAAACAAATAATCCGGAAATAAAGCTATCGGGTATAGATATATCATTTCAGCCTTACGCAGGCTCTTTTAAAGATATCATCATCAAAGGAAATATAGACGATGAATTTATGGGAAACTATTCATTTTCAATGAGACTGTATCCAAGCATTCCCAAACTGGATATCGAGGCATCTGCAAATAATATTGTATTGAGCGAATCTTTTTTGAATAGATTTCCATATATTGGCAAAGCACTATGGAATAAATACAAACCGAATGGGAAAATCAACGTAACATGCAGGACGAGTCTTGACAATCAAAATAAGCAAAAATATATGGATTACATTATAAATATTAATCTGAATGGCATTGAAGTTATGTATGCAGACTGGCCATTTCTTATTTATAATTTAAATGGAGCTATAGAATTAAATACAAAAAAACTCTATCTGAAAGGGATTGTTGGATATATCAAGAGCGGTGATAGCACCTCTCAAGCTGAATTTAAGGGAGAATTTGATCTTCATGATACAAAAAAAACATTTGTTATGACAATCCCTAACCTATTTATAAGCGAAGAGCTATTAAAAAATATACCAAAATTCGGCGAGCAGATACGCGCAAAAACCAAGCCAACGGGACTCGTAGACCTGACGCTTCAGTATAATACGGGTGAAAATCAGGAAGATAGGTGTTTCCTTGCTATAGATTGTAAAGATTTAAACTTTAACTTTCCTGATTTTCCGCTGCCCGTATCACACGTTAATGGCCAATTCAGGCTATGTAATAATATTATGGTATTTAAAAATGCCAATGGTTTCTTACAATGCGGAGACCAGACAATCTTCACGGAAATGAACGGCATTTATAATATTAAAACTGGCAGGAAAATATTTAATTTCCATGCACCTAATCTGTCAATTACCGAATCTTTCCTGAAAAACCTGCCATTTAAAAACACTGGAGAAAAATTATGGAATGCTATACATCCGGCAGGTAAGGCAGACATTAATATCAACTTTCAGGGTTTTGATGAAAAAAAGAGTAACGATTATTCAATTGATGTCAACCTTAAAGATTGTGAAATTACAGAAAATAAGTATAAGATTCACCTCAGGGGAATAGAAGGACGTTTGGAAATTAATAAAGACTGCTTCGTAAGTAAGCACATGGAAGCCAATTGTTGCGGTGGACACGTAGAAGGGGCTATATCAATTAATACAACCTCTGAACCGTATCAGTATGAAGGGGAATTAAGTTTTTCAAGAGTTATCCTGGAAGAATTAGCTATAAAGGTTACCAACACTGAAAAACCATGGTCAGGACTACTGTATGGCAGAATAAAGTACAGAGGGAAAGGCACAGACCAAAAAAACTTTTACGCCGAGGGACAGTTGAATATTAACGAAGGCTATCTATCAGACGTTCCTGTAATTTTAAGTGTATTCAATGTCCTCAATCTCAACATCCCAAGAAAGGAAAGTTTCAACAACGCGCAGGTGAAGTATATTGTGAAAGACGGTATAATTCATGTAGACGACGGCAGGATTTATAGTGACACGATTGAACTTAATGGACGCGGCGATATCGAGCTCAATGGAAACCTTCATTTAAATGTTGTTGCCGGGTTTGGCAAGGGCGTTTTTTCCCAGATTCCTATTGTAGGAAAGGTTTTTGACTTTGTTGTCGGAGGTGTTAGGAAACAATTAACCATGGTAGAAATCAAAGGCACTTTTTTAAAACCAGAAAGCCACCTGACTCCTTTTAAACCGCTTACTCATTCCATCAAAAACATGTTCGATATATTACCAAAAGAAGAGCATATCACCAGTACTAATCAGATCGAAAGCAAAGAAAAAGAAGAAAGACTTTCACAGTAATTTATGTTTGAACATTTCTTCTCACCCGAATCTGTCGCAGTTATTGGCGCATCGCGCGAAAAAGGTAAGGTAGGCCACGACATACTAAAAAATCTTATTAATTTCAGTTATAAAGGCAAAATATATCCCGTTAACCCGCACGCAGAAAGTATACTTGGAATAAAAACATACGCAAATCTCAAATCAATCAATGATAGAATTGACCTTGCAGTAATCGTTGTTCCTGCCAGACAAGTATTAGATGTAGTTAATGAATGTATAGAAAAGGGCACAGATTCCATTATCGTCATCAGCGCCGGCTTCAAGGAAAGTGGTATAGAGGGCGCTGCAATAGAACGTGAATTATATCAGAAGATTAAAGAGCATTCGATACGCATGCTGGGACCAAACTGCCTCGGGTTGATTGATACACGCTCATCGCTTAATGTCTCTTTTGCCGCAGATATGCCCGCAAAAGGCAATATTGCATTCTTTTCCCAATCAGGCGCCATTTGCACGTCAATCCTCGACTGGGCTGTCAGTGAATGTATAGGGTTCTCGAAATTCATCAGTATGGGCAACAAGACAGACATTGATGAAGTAGACCTGATAAAAGTAATGTGCGAAGATGACCATACAAAGGTTGTGCTTGGATATTTGGAGGGCGTAAAGAACGGAGTCGAATTTATTAATGCGGCAAAAGCGCTTACCAGAGAAAAACCTGTAATCCTTGTAAAATCCGGTGGTACTTCAGCCGGTGCCAGGGCAGCATCCTCTCACACAGGTACTCTTGCAGGTTCTGAAAACGCACTTGACGCAGCATGCAAACAATCCGGAATTTTACGAGCGATGACAATTGAAGAACTTTTCGATTACGCCAGAATATTCAGCCAGCAGCCTCTGCCAAAAGGACCTCGCATAGCATTAATTACGAATGCAGGAGGGCCCGGAATTATCGCCGCAGATGCGGTGGAACGCTCACAACTAAAAATGGCGAGTTTCTCCAGAAATACCATAGATACACTCCGTTCATTCCTGCCATCTATAGCAAATGTTTATAACCCTGTAGATGTACTAGGCGACGCCAAAGAAGATCGGTACAAATTTGTTATTGAAAAAGTAATCGAAGACCCAAATACCGATATAGTCCTAATCATTCTTACGCCGCAGGCAATGACTGAAATAGAAAAAACCGCAGAGGTAATCAGTGAAATCTCCAGCAAAACAGATAAAACAATCGTTACCTCTTTTATGGGAGGAAAACGTATCGAAAGTGGTTTAAAAATCATGTGTCAAAAGAAAGTACCTAATTACACATTTCCGGAACGAGCAATAACTGCAGTAGAGGCAATGTATAAATATACCTTGTGGCAGAAAAAGCAACCGCCCGAAATAAAGAAATTTAATATCATTAAGGATAAAGCATTGTCTATAATTGCAAACACAAAACAAAACTTACGCCGTTATATCAGTGAAGAAGATGCAAAGCAGGTAATTGCTGCTTATGGCTTCAGGATACCAGCAAGCATTCTTGCCGCTTCGGAAACAGAAGCGGCGGAAGCCGCTGAAAAAATAGGATACCCGGTTGTTTTAAAGATATCTTCGCCTGACATACTACACAAATCAGATTTCGGAGGGGTTATAGTTGATATAAAAAACTCTAATGAAGTCCAGCGGTCATTTTGTGATATTATACAAAAGACACGCCGTCTCATGCCGGGAGCAGACATAAAAGGCGTTCTGGTTCAACAGATGATTACAGGCGGTAAAGAGGTTATACTTGGTATGTCAAGAGACCCTCAATTTGGACCTCTATTGATGTTTGGACTGGGCGGTATTTATACAGAAATACTAAAAGACGTCTCATTCAGAATAGCCCCAATCGGATTAAGCGAAGCGGAAGAAATGATTAAAGAAATTCGGTCTTTCCCGCTCTTAACAGGAGTGCGCGGCGAAAAACCTGCTGATATAAACACCCTGTTAAATGACATTTTAAAACTTTCTCAAATGGTAACAGATTTGCCAGATATCGTAGAAATAGACATTAATCCTTTAATCATCTTCCCTGAAGGCAGCGGTACTATAGCGCTGGATGCGCGTATTACAATATCTTAAAAGTTTAAATAATCAAAAATGTTTATCAAACAAAAAGCGACTTTTTTATTACCATTAACGTTTATTAAAACATACAAATAAAAGGGGGTTATTATGATACCTATATTTATTGCCTCCGTTTCGCCTTTCTCCGGTAAGAATCTCATCTGCCTTGGAATGGGATTAAAGCTCAAGAAAGATGGTTATAACGTCGGTTATTTCAAACCTGTAGGATTCTCACCTGTTGTTGTTGAAAATGTGATTACCGACGAAGATGCTGTCTTTCTTTCTAAAACACTGGAGGTAAACGAACCGCTTCAATCAATCTGCCCTGTGCTTGTAACCGATGACCTTATAAAACGCCTTATGAGCGGAGAAGAACTCAATATCCGTCAAAAAACGATGACTGCGTTTAAAGAAGCATCCAAAGGAAAAGATTTAATGATTGCAAGAGGTTTAGGAAGACTTTCTGCCGGTACTTGTCTGAATTTTTCAGAACTGGACTTTATCAAAGAATCCAACTCAAAGGTAATCTTTGTGGACAAATTTCAACCACACATCGTTGAGACGCTTGATGGTTTCATTTACGCATCCCGAATGCTTGGGAATCAGTTACTCGGCGTTGTATTTAATCTAGTACCACAAACAAAACTAAATTACATACGCGAAATACTAATTCCATTTCTCAAAAATAAAGGCATAGCTACATTGGGAATTATTCAAAAAGACCCCATACTCGGCGCTGTACCTATAAAAGAAATCGTCAATGCCCTTAATGGAAAAATCCTCTGCTGTGAAGATAAAATGGAAGACCTGATTGAACATTTCATGATAGGCGCAATGAATGTTGAGAGCGCCCTGAGTTACTTTAGAAAGGTTGCAGATAAGGCGGTAATCACTGGCGGCGACCGCAGCGATATCCAGCTTGCCGCCCTTGAAACACCAACAAAATGCCTGATTCTTACTGGCGAACTATATCCGGGCGCATCCATTCTTGGCAGAGCACAAGAAATAGGTGTACCTATAATAGTCGTCAGGGCAGACACAGCTAGTACGCTTGAGGTTTGCGAAAATCTCTCAGGTTATGTGAGTCTGCACACGAGGTCTAAAATAACCCGCGCAGCGGAGGTCGTTGAACGAGAGATTGATTTTAAGACTATTTATGAAAGATTGGGATTGCCAAAATCATGATTGAGTTTTCCAAGATTGCCATGCGTGATGTTAGACGGTGCATTTAAATTGAATTTAGGATATATTACGATAAATTATTTGAAAGGGTTTGAAGTATTCAAATAAGATGCCCGGAATCAACGAAGCAACGGATACCGACTTAAACGTTATAGAAAGACTAAGGCAAATCGGCTGGAAGCGTGGTGGGTATTGTTTTTGAGATGATTTATATGTTAAGAATGATATTCCTCAAAAGGAGAGAGGGCAAAAGTACACGGTGTTCTTTTGCTACGATGGGAAGGAAAAACGCATAGCCGTCAAAGTTATTGATCACAGGGGAAATGAGGTAATGGTGGTGAGGGAGGTTGGGTAAAAAATGAAAATGCAAACTGAAAGAACAATGGAAAATAGTTCATTTCATGGAAAAGCAAGGGAAGCGTTGAAAAAACATCTAGAAAATATCTTATCTTCCTGTGTAATAGATAAGGGCATTGTTAATTTTGATAGAAGTAAAGACGAAGATTTGTACAAGTACATAAATGAAGCGAAAAAACATAAAAAAACATGGATGAGAGATATAGATCTATACGTTCTTCTATATAAACAAGTGTCAGATTATTTGACAGAACATAATAAAAACAGACAAGAAACTTCTGAAAAGGTAAAAGATATAATCGGAGAAAAAGAGGTTGCGAGTTTATGTGATAAAGTTATTTCCTTTTTAGAATCTATCCCAAGAAAATATTTAGTTTTGTTTGAACTACCAGCAGTGCAAGGATTAGGTTTAAAGGAAATAAAATTAACAGATGACATTTCTTTTGTTGAAAGAGTGAGTGAAAGTGATTTTTCAGACATTAAGATTCCAAGCAAATCTCTCTATGGCAGAGATTATACACTACAAGAAGGACGATTAAATATTCTCATTTCAGTTGACGGATATACAGATGGTACATTAGAGAACGGCGCAATGAAAAAAGCATACTCAAAATTCAGACAAGTCATTCTGCTTGGAAAATTGTCTGGTGTATTTGTAGAGAAGAACCGCACAATCTCCGCAAAATTCCTGTCATTTGGAGTTCCTCATGTTTTTGTGATTCATGAGCTGGATATAAAACGTGAAATATACCAAGTTACACTTTCCAAATCAGTGCTTGATTATATATCAAAGATAGAACTCAACGAAAATACCTTGAAACCAACAGCATTAGAACTTCTTTTGGAAACTTTTGAAAATCGGGAAACCTTTACTTCAAATGATAAGGCTAAAATTCTTCAAAAGCGTTTTCAGCATCCCGTCAATTTATTGAAGATCCCTGATAATGATATAAACGCAGAACCATTAAAAACAGCGATTGAATGGGCCTTTGATTCACTTACTAATGACAATGATACAGTTGCTTTTATTCAAGCATGCATAGGGTTAGAAGCAATATTGGGAGATAATAATACGATGGAGAACCTTACTAATACGCTTGCTGACCGGTGTGCCTATTTGCTTGGGGATAGTATTTCGGCGAGGAAAAGGATAAGAAAGGATTTTAAGAAATTGTATGGTATCCGCTCAAAAGTCGTTCATGGAAGGAAGGCATACTTAGATAACGATCAACGGTACTTTTTAAACTATGCCCAGATTATATTGAAACAAGTCATTTGGAAAGAAATTTCTTATATTAAAGAAGGCGGATAAAATGAATGCTCACAAAAGAGCGATGGAATCATATTGTCCTGAGACATCCTGAAATGGATGGGCAGAATAGAAGATAATTTGAAAATTTGAGATTTGATATTGAAAACAAGAAAATGCCATATAACAATATAGGAGATAATTGGAAATTTAAGCTTTGATATTGAAAATGAGAGAATGCGTTGTAGATTTAAAATTTAAAATTTGAGAATAACAGAATTGAGATTTGAAATTACGGATTACAAAAAGGAAATTTTATGACTTACGAGCGGTTTGAGGATTTGCCTGTCTGGAAAGCAGCCATTGATCTTGCGGAAAGGATTTATGCCCTGACCGAAAAAACTCCATTCAGCCGGAAATACAGCCTCAGAGACCAACTGGAAAGAGCGACGTTATCCATCTCAAATAATGTTGCTGAAGGATTCGAGAGAGGAACGACTCAGGAACTCCTAACCTTTCTCTATATCGCGAGAGGCTCTGCAGGAGAGGTCAGATCAATTCTGTGTTTCATTGAAAGGCTGAAAGCCTTCCAGGATTTGAAATCTGAGATTTCAAATTTGAAATCACAGGCAGAAAGCATATCCCGCCAGCTCAGGGCATGGGCAGATTCATTGCAAAATAGCGATATAAAGGGACAGAGATACTTGAACGAAAAAGAAAAAAGGCTTGTTCAGAGTAAAAAGAAAAGAGATGAATTCGTGGCGACACTTAAAAATTACCAAAAGCCGAAGGATTGAATTTGAAATCTCAAATTTGAAATTTAAGAATATGTCACTCGCCGTTGACGAACCAATATTAAATAACCCTTTTGAAGACCCAAAGGATACTGGGTTTATGAAGAAGGGCAGTCTAGGAAGTTGCCGAGGCGTGGGGAGGGGAAGGATTAGTTTGTAATTAATTGATGAATTGTTAGAAAACACCTGAACAGGGTGGAAAATAAATGGCACCTCGACAAAAAGGACTTATTGTATGTAACCCTAAGATTCTGAGTGGCAAGCCTGTTGACGAATGAAGTTTTGTTTGTATCTGAGAGTTGCATGATTTTAAATAAACAAGAATGTGAATAATTTTCATATCCCAAATAACAATAAATCTACCGTAATTATCATTAATGCATATAGATGTCACACTGTATCCATCCGAATTAAAAAGAATTGACCAAAAAGGTAAAACGATTGTAGTTATTGACGTCCTTCGTGGTTCTTCAACCATTATCCATGCCCTTGCGCATGGATGTAAAGAAATTCACCCCGTACCCGACGTTAAAACGGCATGGCAAAAAAGAAAGACTTTAAATCTTACCATTACCCATAATCAAAAAAATAAATATGTCCTGATTGGCGGTGAACGAAATGGTTTTAGGACAAAAGGTTTTGATTTGGGAAATTCACCGCAGGAATATACCGCTGAAAAAATCGCAGGGAAAACACTGGTCTTTACAACAACCAATTGCACAAAAACTTTAAAGCTCTGTAAAAATCCAACTGAAGTATTAATCTGCGCATTTCTAAACGCAAATGCTGTCTCCAAATACCTTGCATCCAAAAAAAGAGATATTATTTTTGCACTTTCTGGCAGAAGTGATACCTATTCCATGGAAGATATGATATGCGCAGGAATGGTCATAAATGAAATTTCTAAATCATGCAAAGTTCTTTTGAGTGATACAGCCATTTCTGCTAAAATAATTTATAAATATTACAAAGGACATATACTGAAAGGGCTTCTTGATTCTTTTCATGGACAATACCTGAAAAAAATCGGCATGGAAGATGATATAATTTTGTGTGCTAAGGCGGGAAGATTTGATATTATCCCCAGATATTCAAATGGCTTAATAAGTCTTTACTAAAAGGATTTTTAATATAATATAGTTTAATGCCGAAAAACCGAAACAGACTCTTTACCAGAGAAATATCTAATAGATTCGCTCAGAGCGAGAAGGCTATCTAATAAAGTAACTATTCTAATTAGGATGTTTAAAAACTCCTGAATATTTTAATACCATACATTTTGATTTAAGCGTAACAGACCCAAGAATAAGGAGCATACATGTTTGAAAATTTTAAAAAGATTAAGATGCCAAAGAAATTTTCAGCCTGGCATATTGTCATAGCTGTTGGATTCTTCATTTTACTGCAATTATATCTGCTGAATCCTGGAGTAAGAGACGTCTCCTATAGTGAATTCAAAAGGCTCGTCAGGGAAGGTACCGTTCTTGAATGCCACATCACAAACACAGTAATCCGAGGTAAACTGAGAGAGATTGAACGTGAAACAAGAAAAAACGTAGTCTTCATTACAGCACGTGTTGACGACCCTGACCTCGTAAAAGAACTTGAATTTGTAGGTGTAAAATATTCGGGTAATTACGAAAGCCCATGGTTTAAGACCTTCTTTTTCACATGGGTGATGCCATTGCTAATTTTATTTATAATATGGCGATTCATTTTCAAGCGATTTGGTCCTGCAAGTAGTATCATGTCTTTTGGCAAAAGCAAAGGCAGGCTCTACGCGCAGGAAGACCTCAATATTACCTTTGACGACGTTGCGGGAATTGATGAGGCAAAGGAAGAATTACAGGAAATTATAGAGTTTCTAAAAACCCCCGAAAAGTTCCGTGCACTTGGTGGTAAAATACCAAAAGGCGTTTTGCTGCTAGGCGCCCCAGGAACAGGCAAAACACTCCTTGCAAAGGCGGTAGCCGGCGAGGCTGGAGTGCCTTTCTTCAATATGAGCGGTTCAGAATTTGTTGAGATGTTTGTTGGCGTGGGCGCCGCGCGCGTAAGGGATTTATTCAATCAAGCAGACCAGAAAGCCCCCTGCATTATATTTATAGACGAACTCGATGCACTAGGCAAGGCTCGTGGGGTAAATCCTATGGGCGGACACGATGAACGGGAACAGACGCTGAACCAATTGCTGGTAGAAATGGACGGATTTGATTCCAATAAAGGCGTAATTATAATGGGCGCTACCAACCGCCCTGAAATGTTAGACCCTGCCCTTTTGAGACCCGGCAGGTTTGATCGTCAGGTGGTTGTTGACCGGCCAGACCTCCACGGTCGCGAAGCAATTCTTAAGGTGCATGCAAAAGGGGTGAAACTGGAAAAGGACCTCGATTTGCACTCCGTTGCAGCCATGACTCCGGGATTTGTTGGCGCAGACCTCGCTAATCTTGTTAATGAAGCGGCGTTATTGGCTGCGAGACGAAACAAAAAGGCGGTAGGTATGCCTGAATTTGAAGAGGCAATTGACCGTATCATGGCTGGTCTTGAGAAGAAAAAGCGGTTAATGAACAAGAAGGAAAAGGAGATTGTGGCGCACCATGAATCAGGACATGCCCTTATCGCCTGTTCTGTACCACACGCAGACCCGGTTAGAAAAATCTCCATGATTCCCCGTGGAATTGGCGCTCTGGGTTATACCTTACAAAAACCAACTGAAGACAGGTATTTAATGACAAAGGCTGAATTACTGGACAGGATAGCCATACTGCTTGGGGGTAGAGTTTCGGAAGAAATTATTTTTAATGAAATATCAACGGGTGCCCAGAATGATTTAGAAAAAGCCACCGAAATCGCAAAAATGATGGTCAAGGAATATGGAATGAGCGAAAAGATGGGGCTTGTAACTTTTGAGCAGGGCGACAGACCGCTTTTCCTAGGCGGCGGATTTGCAGCTAAAAAAGAATACAGTGAAGAAACAGCCCGTGAAATAGACCTTGAAATAAAAAAGATTATTGATGAAACATTACAACGCGTTAGAAATATATTAACGGAAAAAAAGGAAATCCTGAAAGGTATGGCACATACACTGATGGAAAAAGAGGTTATTGAAGGCGCCGAATTGAAAAAACTCCTTGAAGAATTACACAAAACAAACGGAGGAAAAGGGCCGTGATAAGCGTTTTTATCAAAAAATACAAATATTGTGCTATTGGAGTTGTAATTGCCATTAATTGCGCCTTTATAAGCATATTTAAGCTAGAAGCTTTATATTACGGCTTACTAGTTCTGGCTTTTTGTTGTACCTTACAATTTGTAATAAGGAACAAAGAACCTGCCGAGACCATCGAAAAAAAGCCAAAACCGATTTCCGAAGAGTTGCTTTACAAAATTATAAATATCGTCCCTGAAACCGTATATGTCTCCATGTTTGATGGTTCGATAAAATACATCAGTGCCGGTATAGAAAAGCTGATAGGCTATAAGCCAGACGAAATTTGCAGCACAAGAAATTCCTTATTACAGCTTATACACCATGATGATAAAGAAAACGTGATGCAGCAAATACAAATGTTACAAAATGAAATTGAAGCAACAACAATAGAATACAGATTACTAAAAAAGGACGGGACTTACGTCTGGGTTTCAGACAATATTAATGCAATTAAAAATGAATGGGGTAATATAACTCATTATAACGGCATCCTAACAAATATTGATGAAAGGAAAGCTCATGATAAGAGCCTGCATACCCTTAATGCAAGAATACAGCAATTAAATGACACGGTTAACCAACATGCCGTGCGTGACAGCTTAACAAATATTTACAATAAACGATACTCACTTGTAATCCTACAGAACGAATTTAATAGGGCAAAGACACAAGGTAAGCCATTGTCGTGTATTCTGATGGATATTGACCATCTTGAGTCTATTAACAATTCATATGGATATTTCATTGGAGATCGTATCCTTATGGAAATATCCCAGTGCCTGCAAAGAAATACAAAATCAACAGATGTCGTTGCAAGGTTCGGCGATGATGAATTCCTTATCATACTGCCAGAAATTGATAGTGAAGAACTCAAGAAAATATCAAGTTCTCTAGCAAAAGAGGTTGAAAAATGCCTGATAAAAGACGAGGAAAAAAATATAAATATTAAATTCGGAACAACGTCAGGAATAAGCTCTGTTACACCAAAAACAAATAATATTACAAACCTTGTCGAGCAAGTAACTAAGTCGCTTCATGTTGCCAAGAAAGCTAAAGATGTACGTAAAAGAACCATCTGAAAAAGAATCAAAACAAGCTATGGATACGATGGACTTCTCTCTACATAAACGAGACGATAGTATTTTAACTGAGACTATTAATATCATCCCAGCAGAAGACGACGTATTCTTCCCACATCTGATACGTCCTTTAACTCTCTTCGGCGCTGGAATGGTAAAAGCAGTAAATGCGGCGGTTTCAAAAAATGAATTAATAGGCATTGTGTCGCTGAAATACAATGTTGAACAGCCAAAACACACTGACTTTTATGACATAGGGACTGCTATGAAAGTAATCCAAGTCGTTGAATCAACATCCGATTATATAAAAGTTCTCATTGAGGGTGTTGTAAGGATAAGAATAACCGAGTATATCCAGACAGAACCTTACTACAAGGCACGGGTAGAAGAACTCAGGGAATTTACAGAAAAATCAGAAACGATTGATGTGCTTGTTCAAAGTGTAAAAACGCTTTTTAAACTGAGCGCTATGTTAGGAAAGACGCTGCCAAAAAAAATCATTCCCATGATTGATAATATAAACAACCCTTCTATATTGGCTGACCTTGTAGCTATCTATTTAGAATTATCTATTGATGAAAAACAAAAACTATTAGAAATGGTTGATCCCCAAAAAAGGTTAAGGATTGTATTTCACCATTTAAATAAAGACGTGCAACTGCGGGAGGTACAGGGGAAAATAGATGAAGATGTAGCTAAAGAAATGTCTAAGGCACAACGCGAATACTTTCTAAGGGAGCAATTAAAGGCAATCCAGAAAGAGCTTGGAAAAGAAGACCCACACATCGAAGAAATTAATAAGCTGGAGGAAAGAATAAAAGAAGCAAAAATGCCAAAGGAGGTGGAAATTGTGGCAATAAAAGAATTAGATAGATTGCGAGATATTAATCCCGCATCGGCTGAATATCCGGTTTCCAGAACTTATCTTGAATACCTTATTAACATTCCATGGAACAAGAAAACCACTGACAGACTGGATATTCATCAGGCAGAAAAAATACTTGATGAAGACCATTATGGGCTCGAAAAAGTTAAAGAGCGCATACTCGAATTCCTGTCCGTTCACAAATTGAAAGAAAAAATAAGAGGACCTATCCTTTGTTTTTGCGGTCCGCCTGGCACGGGCAAAACATCGCTGGGCAAATCAATCGCACGAGCGCTGGGCAGAAGGTTTATTCGTATTTCACTTGGAGGCATTCGTGACGAAGCAGAAATCAGAGGACACAGACGCACCTATGTAGGCGCCCTACCCGGACGTATTATGCAGGAAATCTGCAGAGCAGGATATAATAATCCTGTATTTATGCTGGATGAAATTGATAAAATAGGCGAGGATTTCAGGGGAGACCCTGCCTCTGCTCTTTTAGAAGTGCTGGACCCAGAGCAAAACTTCAGCTTTGTAGACCATTACCTGGATATTTCTTTTGACCTTTCAAACGTATTATTCATTACAACGGCAAATATCCTCGATACTGTCCATACCTCCCTGAAAGACCGTATGGAGGTTATATATCTATCTGGTTACAGCGATGATGAGAAACTAAAAATAGCGCATAAATTTCTAATTCCAAAGCAGATTAAAGAAAACGGACTTGAACAACATATTATTACATTTCAGGACCAATCTATTTTCAAGGTAATCCGTGATTATACAAGAGAAGCTGGTTTAAGAAATCTTGAACGAGAAATTGCATCAGTATGCAGAAAAGTAGCTAAAGAAATTGTTGCAGGCGCTCAAATTACAAAAGAAATTAGCCCTAACCTGGTCGAAAAATTTTTGGGACCGAGAAAGTATTTTTACCAGGTCGCTGATGAGGAGGATAGAATCGGAGTAGTAACAGGACTGGCATGGACTGAAACAGGCGGGGATATTATCTTTGTGGAAGCGTCACGCATGAAAGGCGAAAAGGAATTGACTCTCACTGGCCAACTGGGCAACGTTATGCAAGAGTCCGCTATTGCCGCACTAAGCTATATTAGAAGTAATGCAAAACGACTTGGTATTGATGAACATTTTTACGATACCTCTGAAATTCATATTCATGTACCCTCGGGTGCAATACCAAAAGACGGTCCTTCGGCTGGCATCACCATGTGTATTGCGCTTATATCACTTTTAACAGGCAGACAAGCCAGAAGGGAAGCAGCGCTTACCGGCGAAATCACGTTAACAGGAAATATGCTACCAATAGGTGGGATAAAAGAAAAGGTACTTGCAGCAATAAGGGCAGGTGTAAAAACAATCATCCTCCCGGCAAAAAACAAGGATGATTTTGAGGAAATAGATAAAGAAATACGCCAGAAAATCCAATGTATATATATTCAAAAAGTTGATGAAGCCATAAATCACGTATTAATTTAGAAGGAGAGGAAACACATGATAAGTATTAAAAATATCCTATGTCCAATTGATTACTCTGTATACTCAGAAAAAGCCCTTAAATATGCTATTGAGTTCGCAGAGAAATATAATGCAAAACTTTACCTGATGCATGTGCTTGATATTCGTATATACGATATCACCGATCCAGAGCTCTATAATGTCAACGTAATAGACAAAGAAACAATAAACAAATTAAGAGAAAGATTGCATAAATGCATAAGTGAGGATACCAGAAAAAATATAGAAGTTGAAACAATTGTTATAGAAGGTGTTCCTTTCGCCGAAATTATAAAGAAGGCGAGGGAATACAAGGTTGACCTGATTGTACTCGGGACACACGGTAGAACAGGTTTATCACATGCAATCATGGGCAGCGTGGCAGAAAAAGTTGTGCGGAAAGCTCCGTGTCCTGTGCTTACCATCAGGCATCCTGAACACGATTTTGTTATGCCTTAACACATAGCAAGGCTTGTCAGCTATTTAAACATACAAGAAACCAAAGTGAATGCCCTAACAAAACTTACATCCTATTGCTAAAATGTCATTTCCATAGAAGTGGGAATCTAGAAAATAAGCGAAGAGCGGAACCCTGTTTTTGCTGGAATAACAGCTTGCTATAGTCATCCCCACTATAACAATAAACATGTACATATCGTTGGAAAGTGACTATGAAAAGCTGTAATCCTTATATTTCTGTATCTTGATATTTATTTCCAAAGATTTAATTTAGATAGTTATGCCTAAATATACAATTATAGACCACACCGCTGATATTGGAATTGATGTATTTGGAGATACGTTACAGGATTTATTTTCCAATGCGGGTTTTGCCCTGTTTGATATTATAATAGACCTTTCAACTGTAGAATGTAAGGTTAAACATAGTCTAAATATTATAGGCGTAGATAAAGAACAACTGCTAGTCAATTGGTTAAGTGAACTGTTGTTTTTGCATGATGTAAAAAATCTGTTATTCAAAAACTTCTGTGTCAATCAACTTTCAGATTATCAACTAAATGCAGATGTCAGTGGTGAGGTTTTTGATGAAAAAAGGCACATAATCAAGACTGAAGTCAAGGCAGTTACATATCACAACCTGTCAATCATACAGAAAGACCAGCAATGGAAGACACGTATTATATTTGATTTGTAATTATTTTGCCACAAATCGGCATAAATGGACACAAATGAAAATAAAATACTATATAAGATTTATCCTTACAAAATCATTTGTTAAATTCGTGTTCATTCGTGGCTAATTTTTAAAAGGAATCTTTTATGGGAGATGACAAATATAAAATTCAAAAAATAGACGCATATCGCTGGCGTATTCCAAGAGAAGGCAAGATGCGCGTAGATGGCATCATTTATGCCGATGAGCATATGATGCAGGAGATTCAAAAAGACGAAAGTTTACAACAGGTAATCAATGTATCTTATCTTCCCGGAATCGTCAGTCACTCGCTGGGGATGCCCGACATTCATTGGGGGTATGGATTTCCTATTGGTGGCGTAGCTGCATTTGATATGGACGAAGGAATAGTATCCCCAGGCGGTGTTGGATATGATATTAACTGCGGTGTAAGATTGCTTAAAACTGGATTAAGAAGGATTGAAATTAGTAACAAGCTGGAGACACTAGTTAACACCCTGTTTGCGAACATACCGTCCGGCGTCGGCTCGCATCGTAAAGACCTGAAACTTTCGCAACAGGAGGCTAGGAACGTGCTTAAAAACGGCGCACAATGGGCGATTTCACAGGGTTACGGCAATAAAGAAGACCTTGAACACATTGAGGAAAAAGGTTGTATCTCTGGCGCAAACCCAGATGTTGTCTCAGATAAGGCAATACAGCGTGGACTGGCGCAATTAGGCACACTTGGTTCTGGAAACCATTTCGTTGAGGTTGGCTATGTATCCGAAGTTTATAATGAACAGGTTGCTCGTGTGCTCGGTCTTGAAAAAGATGGTATTACCATCGTCGTACACACAGGCTCAAGGGGATTGGGTTATCAGGTGTGCGATGACTTCATACGGGTTATGATCGACGCATCCCGGAAATACAACATTGAACTTCCCGATCGGCAGCTATGCTGTGCCCCTATTAATTCACCGGAAGGGAAAGAATATCTTGCTGCAATGGCCTGTGCTGCCAATTATGCCTTTGCCAACCGACAGATGATTACACACTGGGTTCGGGAATCCTTTGAAAGGGCACTGCACGTAGGCCCTAAGGAATCCAGAATATCCCCCGTGTATGATGTCTGTCATAATATTGCCAAATTCGAGGACCATATCGTCAATGGTATAAAGAAGCGGTTATGTGTTCATCGTAAAGGCGCTACCCGTGCATTTCCACCGAACCACCCTGATACACCCGACGCATACAAATCCGTGGGCCAGCCCGTATTAATACCGGGAGACATGGGACGATGTTCTTATGTGCTTGTAGGCACAGAGAAGGCATATTCCGATACCTTCGGCAGCACATGTCATGGGGCGGGGAGGGTCATGAGCAGGAATCAGGCGATGAAGATAGCCAAAGGACGAAGCATTGCCCAGGAATTGAAAGAAAAAGGGATACTCGTCCGTGCCGACAGCCGTGCCACACTTGACGAAGAACTTCCAGAGGCATACAAGGACGTAACAGAAGTAGTGGATATCGTGGAACACGCCGGCATTAGCAAAAAAGTCGCTCAACTAAAACCGTTGTGTGTAATTAAAGGATGATTATCAAATTTAAATAGGAGAAACTAATAATGAAAGACTTTAGAAAACGTATAACAATTAACCCTGAGATTCATTTTGGCAAACCATACGTGGTTGGCACAAGAATAACGGTTGATAACATACTTGAATTAATTAAAGAAGGGCTTTCATTTAAAGAAATAATTCGGAATTATTATCCAGATTTGAAAATTGAAGACATCAAAGCATGTATCCAATATGCGTTGCAACTGATTAGAGAAGAAGAAATATACGCGAAAACAGACTAATGAAGCTGATAACAGACCATGATGTATATAAAATAACTGTAGATTTCTTAAGGCAGCATGGACAGGATGTTGCGACAGCAAGAGAACTTGGCTTACATAAAGCCTCCGACAAAGAATTATTAGAAAAAGCCAAAGCCATGAACAGAATTCTCATCTCTCGAGACAAAGACTTTGGGATGTTGATTTTTCTTAACAAAGAATTGTATTCAGGGGTTATTTATTTAAAAATCATACCATCGGCAATAAATGAAATTCACAATGAATTACTTACAATATTAGAGAAGTATACTGAAAAGGAATTAAAAACAAGTTTTTGTGTGGTGGAACCTGGGAGATACCGTATACGTCGCGTCCGTAAATAATCTTTTTATACATCAATGTAAAAATAAACATGCGTGCCGACAGCCGCGCAACGCTATACGAGGAATTACCAGAGGCATACAAGGATGTTACAGAAGTTGTGGATATTGTTGAACACGCCGGCATCAGCCAGAAAATCGCACAACTAAAACCGTTGTGTGTAATAAAGGAATAAAAATTTGGGAAATATGACTATCAATCAAACAATGCCTTATGATGCTGGTGAAATCAAAAATATTAACCAGGTCATTAAAGTAGCAACTACTCTTTCCATGAGTTGGTTTAGAGGTCACCCAGAAGAATATTGGAAGCTGACACCTAAAATATTCCGTTCAGGACCAGAATATAGTCAAGAATATATTCAAAAAGATTTAAACTCATGAAGATCGTTGACGTCATTAATCCGAACTAAAACCTTATCATAAAAGCATTTGCCTTGAATACTTCACAAAACACCGACAAATATGCTGCAGACAGGTTTCACATGGTACAATACCAGTTGGTGAGCCATGGTATCTATGATGAACGTGTATTGAAGGCAATGTCAGAAGTACCCAGACATCTTTTCGTACAGGAAATCTATAGACATGCCGCATATGAAGACTGTCCCCTACCTATAGGTGAAGGACAAACCATATCACAGCCCTATATGGTAGCCATTATGACTCAATGTCTTGAACTGAAAGGAAACTAGAAAATACTGGAAGTTGGGACAGGCTCAGGATATCAGACTGCAATACTCAGTAAATTAGCAAACCGTGTCTATACAATTGAAAGGCATGAGGTACTTGCATCAAGGGCAAAAAAGATTTTACAGGAAATAGGCTGTAACAACGTTGATGTTGTTGTAGGAGACGGAAGTATTGGATTGCCTGATAGAGCGCTGTTTGATGGAATTATCATTACAGCATGTGCGCCATATATACCGAAGAGTCTCCAAGACCAGCTTGAAAACAAAGGACGTCTGGTAATACCTATAGGGAATCCTTATAACCAGACATTATATCGGGTAGTAAAAACAGAAAAAGGCATCGAAAGCCATAGCATTCTGGAGTGCGCCTTTGTACCCTTAGTCGGTAAAGAAGGCTGGAAAATGGAATAATCATACGTATAAGTATTCTTCAAAAATAAACTTGACCATGGACGATAAAAATACTGAAATCACAAAAATTTTAGAAACCGCCATTTTGGAAGAAATAAAGGCAAAGGAATTTTATTTAAAAATGTCTTCCCAATTATCCAACAAAGAGGCACAAATGCGTTTTAAACGCATGGCAGAAGCTGAGCAGGAACATGAAGATATCCTTAAGTCGTGGTACGAAGATACTTGCGGTTATCCTTTTGACCCCCTGCAAGCACAGAAAAAGGAAAACGAACTGGACATTGCTGAACCTGAACAGAATGCCACACTTCTCGATGTTCTCAAATTGATTGCAAAAGTAGAAAACAGGGCATTCCTTTTTTACAAAGAGGCCGCCGTCCTTGCAAGAACGCCTGAAGAAAAAAAGCTATTCACCAGACTGGCATCGCTTGAACAAATGCATGCCGATCAATCATGCATTGAATTACAAATGTTTATGGACGAATCACTCCATTTCTCTGAAAAAGACATACCCTGGAAAGTATAAATATGTTAATATTCAAATAATAATAAATATAAATGAAAACTAAACACCTCGAAACACAATGTTTTTCTATTACTTCAATTTATTTAAAACAAGTTGGGTAAAGTACCATTCCAGCCACCAAAAGTATAAGATGGTGGTATGAGAAACAAGAGATGTCCAAGGTGTAATTATAATAAATATTGGGTTATAAGAAGAG
>Ga0209343_10000060_pt1 | contig 130190 bp, 104 predicted proteins | sample RifCSPlowO2_02_FD_184026 | JGI IMG/M metagenome (GOLD analysis project Ga0209343, IMG submission 184026) | Groundwater microbial communities from Rifle, Colorado - Rifle CSP2_plank lowO2_0.2 (SPAdes) (version 2) | ecosystem: Environmental > Aquatic > Deep subsurface > Groundwater | place... | reverse complement strand
CGCGATGTGCAACGCATGACTCGGGGTCTGAGTGATTCGCCATTTCTTCCCAGTATTGAACTTTCATCAACTACGATCTACCGGCTTACGCTGGCGCACAGCTATTAATTCAATAGCAGATTCAGACCTTCCATGGAAGGAGCCCGCCTTCAGTGGCTGGTGCCTTCCGAACGGCTGATCTTGTTGTACAGGTTGTATTTCCCGACCGGCTTGTCCATGGGAATCCGTTTGACTTCCTTGAACGTTTGCGCGTCAAAAACGACCAAGGCCCCACCGTCTGCCTTGCGCTCCCACAGGCTGGCCAAAGCGTATTTGCCGTCGCGGGTGAATTCGATATGCGCCAGCGTCTTGCCCGGGTCGGTCTTGATCTGGGTGACGATTTCAAGCGTGCGTTTGTCGATGATTTGCAGGGTGTCTTTGGCCTTGCTCATCATCGCATCGGCCCACGCGTAGGGCGTCTTTTCATGGGAGCGCATGAAGAACCCCGGGCCGGGGGTTGGCAGGGTTTTGATCGTTTTCCAATCCGCCATATCGATCACCGTAATCAGGCCATCCTTCAAGTTGGGGGTGGCCATCACGGTCTTGCCCTGCCAGCCCCAGGTGATGCCAGAGCCCAGATGCGGCATGCCCGGCAGGCTGAGGTCGGCAATTTTCTTGCGTGCATCCAGATTCACAACCTGCCCTTTGCCTGCCTCTCGGCTGCTACCCATCACTTCGTCATAGCTCTGGGTAAAGAAAAAGTCGTCCAGCGGCTCCGAGAGTTGGGTGCGGCGCGGGTTGAGAAAGCCGGGAATGAAAGCGCCTTCTTTGTACTGAAAATCGTGGACCATGCCCGTGGGCAGGTCATCGGCCTTGGGGTTGTAGCTGATCTCCCACAGTTCCGGAACGTCTTTGAGCGCTGCCACAAAACTCTGCCTTGGCGCAGCGTCGTACACCGCAGACACGCGGGAACCCTCCCTGCCATCCTTGTCTTTGACGGCGTGCACCTTGCGCAAATTCAAATCCGCGTCCAGCAGCACCAGCGTCTGGGGCAGGTAGTTGGCCACCGCCAGGTATTTGCCGTCACCCGACACCGCCACATTGCGCGTATTGATGCCCGCCCGGATCTCGGCCACCATCTTCAGGTTCCAGATGTCGAATTTGCTGATCCAGCCATCGCGCGAAGCAAAAAACACATAACGGCCGTCGGGGGTGAACTTGGGTCCGCCATGCAAGGCATAACGGCTGGGGAAGCGGTGGATGGGCTCCAGCTTGTCGCCATCGAGCACCGTGACATGGTGGTCCCCCGTTTCGACCACGATGAACAGATTCATCATGTCGACCCCCTTGAACACCGGGGCGGGTGTATCGGGCAGGCTGGCGGGCGCGTGGTAGACGATGCGTGAGGCGCGAATGTCGGCATCCGCGAACGTGGGTGCCGTGGCCGTTTCGGAATAGATGTACTGGGCCAGTGCCTCGATCTGCTCCTTGCCCAGGCGATCCGCGAAACCGGCCATTTGCGTCGCTGCGCGACCTTCAGTGATGGTTTTCACCGCCTCGGGCTTGCGCAAGCGCGCCAGACTCTCCGCAAGCAAGGCCGGTCCCGTGCCACCCAGGCGGTCTGCCCCGTGACACGATGCGCAGTGGGTTTGGTACACCTGACTGACATTCCCCTCGGCCCATGCTGTCGGCACCGCCGCACCAGCCAACACCACCGCCAACCGGGGCAAAAAACGCTGCAACAAACGTATCATCATTCGCCAGCCCTCGCCCGGCGCACACCGATATAAGGTTTCATGGGCACACGCTCGCGCGCGGCCCCCACCAGGCCAATCTCTTCATCGGACAAATAACACGCCGGGTCTTCCTGCCACGCGTCACCGGTCAGTTGCAGGGCACGCACCCGCGTGTTGCCACCGCAGACATCGAAATAGCTGCAATCACCGCAACGGCCCTTGATGGTGCGCGGAACGGCCTTGAGCCCGGCCATCAGCGGGTCCGAGGTGTCACGCCAAATGTCGGAGAAGGCCCGCTCGCGCACGTTGCCCAGGTTGTGGTGCCACCAAAAGGTATCGGGGTGCACATGGCCCAGGTTGTCGATGTTGGCCACATTCACGCCCGAGGAGTTGCCGCCCCACTGCGCCAGTTTGGCGCGCAATGCCGCTTCTTTTTCCGGAAAATGGCGCCGCACCCAGTGCAGCAAATACACCCCATCGGCATCGTTGTTGCCGGTCACAAACTCCTTGTCAACGCCGCTTTCAATATGGCTCCAGCAGGTGTCGAACAGCAAGTCCATGGCCTTGCGGGTGGTGTTCAGAAAGGCGTCGCGACCCCGGTTGGTATTGCCACGCCCCGCGTAGTTGAGGTGGGACAGGTAAAACTTGTCAATGCCCTCGTCGTCCACCAGTTGCAGCAAGGCCGGCAAATCGTGCGCGTTGTCCTGGGTCAGCGTAAAACGCACACCAATTTTGATACCGGCATCGCGGCACAGGCGCACACCGTGCAGCGACGCGTCAAACGCGCCCTCTTTGCGGCGAAACACGTCGTGGGTCTCGCGGATGCCGTCCAGGCTGACGCCTACGTAGTCAAAGCCAATGGCGGCAATGCGCTCGATATTGGACTCGTCAATCAGCGTACCGTTGCTCGACAGCCCCACGTAAAAACCCATCTCCTTGGCACGCCGGGAGATATCGAAAATATCGTCGCGCAGCAAGGGCTCGCCCCCCGACAAAATCAATACAGGCACCCGAAAGCCGCGCAAATCGTCCATGACGCCATAGACCTCGGAGGTGCTCAATTCGCCCGCAAAATTCTTGTCCGCCGATATCGAATAGCAGTGTTTGCAGGTCAGGTTGCAGCGGCGAATCAGGTTCCAGATCACCACCGGACCGGGCGGGTTGCGCTTGGGGCCCAAGGGGGTGGGATGGGCGATTTCTCGCATGGTTTGGGTCATTCGAAACATGGTTTCCTCTATTCGGCGGTCTTCTGGCCCGCCAGGCGCAGTCCGGTTTTTTTCAAAATACGGGTGCTGTACAAAATGGAATGGCTGCGCACCCGGTCGCCCAGGTAGTCCGCAATGTGTGCCACTTGGTGTGCCACCTCCTCGCGGCTCTTGCCATGCACCATCGCGAAGAGGTTGTACGGCCATTGGGGCAAGCGCCGGGGGCGGCAATAGCAGTGGCTGACAAATTCAAAAGCCCCCACGGCGGCTCCCAAAGCATCGACTTGCGCGTCGGGCACATCCCAGACCGACATCCCATTGGCGCGGTAGCCCAGGGCATAGTGGTTGGGCACCACGCCCAAGCGGCGGATGACGCCCACAGACTGCAGCCGACGCATGCGCGCCATGACGTCTTCCGGGTCGAGCTGCAAACTCTCGGCAATGGCGTGGTAGGGGCGGGCCACCAGGGGCAGGCCGCTTTGTGTGGCCACAATGATGGCGCGGTCTATTTCGTCCACCGCCTGCAGCGGGGGCGTGCTGGGTGGGATGCTCATGCTTTCAGCCTTAACTCCACGAAGTATTCGCGGGACTTGGGAAAGTTGAAGACGCTGCAGCCCGTCTCCCGCTCAATCTGCGCAATGACCTCTTCAATTTCGCCGGGCGTCTCGGTGGCAATCACGAACCACATATTGAGTTCATGGTCGCGTGCGTAGTTGTGCGCCACCTGGGGCAAGGCGTTCACACACTGCGCGACCCGCTCATAGTTTTCGGCGCTGGCATGCAGCGCCGCCAGGGTGAAAGCACCGCCCATGCGTTCAATCTGGTACAGCGGCCCGACGCGCGTCAGCGTGCCTTGTGCCAGCAGCGCAACCAGGCGCGTTAACAGTTCGTCCTCGCTCAGTCCGAGGCGCTGCGCGGCCTCCAGGTAGGGCCGCTCGCAGATCGCAAGCCCGCCATGCAAGCCATTGATGATGTCGCGGTCAGTTTGATCCACTGGCCAACTCCGGCAAGGCTGCGTGATTCCCATCGGGAACATAACGCGCACCACATTGTTTGAAGCGGCGGCAACTGAACAAAATGGCATGGGGGTAGGACTGCAATCCGCAGGCCTGCACCAAGGCGGCAATACGCTGTTCAACCTCCTGGCGGTCCTTGCCATGGATCATGCAAAACAGGTTGTACGGCCAGTGCGGCAACTCCCGCGGACGGCGATAACACAGACTGACCCGCCTTGAATCGGCGATGCGTCTGCCAACCTCACTGACCGCGGCGTCCGGCACATCCCACACCACCATGGCGTTCGCGTTAAAACCCAACTCGTGGTGGCGGACCACCACGCCAAAACGCTTGATGACGCCCAAAGTGACCCACTGCTTGAGCAGTGCAATAGCGTCTGCCTCTGCCCATCCCAATGCGGCAAATGGCCGGGACACCAACGGCAAACCCGCCTGCAACGCCGCCATGAAGACGCGTTCCTGCGCTGTTACATCAATCGCCCCAACATCCCGCCTTAGCTGCGATTCATGCTGAAAATAGGGCGAATTGGAAACTTCCAATCCAAAGCCCAGATCGATATGAAACTGCTCCAGCAGGGGCAGCACCAGTACTGAACCGCATCTGCACGTTCGTTCAATTTTTTCAAATACCCGGCGCAATTGGTCTGCGGATGCGGCGGTCACCACAAACCACAGATTGAAGCGGTGTTCACGCTCGTAGTTGTGGTTGACCTCGGGCAGCGCACTCACATAGGCTGCGACCTCTTCCAAACGCGCGGCCGATACGGACAAGGCCGCCAAGGCGCTGACGCCCACCACGTTCGGTCGGAACACTGCGCCGATGCGACTGACCAAGCCCCCTTGGCGCATAGCCTGCAAGCTGGCAATCACCGTGTCCTCATCGACCCCCAAACGCTGGGCCAGTTCGGCAAAGGGACGCGCCACCAAAGGGAAATCCCGCTGAAAGTCATTCAGCAGCGCGAACTCCACGACCGCCAAGGCGGCCAAGGGCGTCCGATTTGATTCGCTCATAGGTTCCATGCTGGCCTCAGAACCCGATGCGCGCCGCACGGGCGGTAAAAAAGATGCCGCTGGGCGACTCCGCCGACAACACACCCCGTTGCGCAAAACTCTGGGTGTCGTACACCACCACCCGGTTGTCGTCGCGCGCAGAGATCCAGACCGATTCGCCACGCGGCGTGAACTCCATGTGCAAGACCGCCTTGCCCGGCGCCAGTTGCTTCACCACACGGCGTTGCTCGACATCGATCACATCGACGTTCGCGTTGTCGGGGAACGCAAAATTCACCCACACCTGGCGACCATCCGGCCGGGCAATGACAAATACCGGCTGCCCTGCCACTTGGACACGCGCGACTTCAAGCCAGGTTTCTGTGTCCAGGACCAAAACCTCGTGGCGGCCAATGGCGGGCACATAGGCGTAGCGCCCAGCCACCGCCCAGCCGCGCAGATGCGGCATTTTGTACACCGGCAGTTTTTCCTGGCCTTTGCCATAGCCATCCAGGATGCGGCGCGCGCCCAGCTCGGGATGCCACAAATCCAGCAGGGCCATGCCATCTTCGCCGAACAGGCCCGCCAGATAAAAGCGGCCATTGGGTGTAATCAATCCGTCGTAGGGCTGGCTGCCAATATCCTTGAACTTCTGGATGCGCGGTTTGGCGGGTTCGGAAAAATCCCCCACCCAGATCTCACCGGCGTCAAACAGACTCCAGACAAACCGATTGCCCGGCGCATCCGCCAAGCCCACCACTTTGGAACGTTGATCACCATCACCATAAGCCGATGGCACATCCGCCAGCAGCTCCAGCGTGTCCGCAGAAAACACTTTCACACCGCCGGGAACATAGTTCTGCGCCGCAACCAGGGTGCCATCCTGGGAAATGGCGCCACCGATGCTGTTGCCCGCCTGCATGATGCGGCGCTCAATCACGCCACGCAAAAGGTCCACCTTGCTCAAGCCGCCATCACGCCCGAATACATAGGCATAACGCCCATCCCGTGAATACACCAGCGAGGCATGGGACAGGTCGCCCAATCCCTGCACGCTGGCAATGGCAAGCCGTTTGCTGGAGTCCACCACCTGCACGCTGCCGGTGGCGCGTTCTATGATGACGCCCAAATCCCCCGTGCCACGCAACGTCGGCCCCGCACAGCCGGATACGGTGAACAAGGCCACGGCAAGCCATGCCGCCTGCAATTTTCTAGCGACCACTGGGGAAACCTTTCTGCAAATTGGAAACAATCCATTGCGCCTCTGCATCAGTCAAAAACCGCTGCCACGGTGGCATGGCCGTGCCGGGCCGCCCCTGCAGGATGACAAACTTGAGGTAGTCCGCTGGCTTGTCCTTCAAGACCTGCGGCAACAGGGCCGGTCCCAGGCCACCTTGGAGCGTTAATCCATGGCAGGAGCCGCAGTCCTGCCGCACCAGCGTAACCAACTCCATGCTGCGGGCGGTGCCGATGGCCGCCACTACCACAGGTGCGGGTTCAGACGCAAAAGCGAGAAAAGAACACAACAAACCGAGCGTCACCAAGCCCCCATTTACACCGGGAATGCGCTGTCGGACTAGAGGCAATTTTGCTGACACGTGGAGGTCTCGTCATTTGGATACCGAGGGAAATTATCCCGCTGCCAGACGGCAATTTGGACAAATTCCGGGGGAAAGCCCAAGTTTCGATGATGGACTTATGACGCATCAAGAATTTCACAGGTCCCAATGTCTGCCCCATTCAGATAGCAGCATAATTTGACGAGTGAGAACGTACTGAGGAACTCCGTGAGCAATCTATTGGCAGAAGAACAACGACCCGGCACACACCCTCACAATGGGACACCCTCGGGCACGGTGTACCTGGTCGGCGCCGGTCCTGGCGACCCCGATCTGCTGACTTTGAAAGCGGCTCGCTTGCTGCAGCAAGCCGACGTGGTGGTCTACGACAACCTGGTCAGCGAAGGAGTGATCCGCCATATCCATGGCAACGCCGAAAAAATCTACGTCGGCAAGGAGATGCATCGCCATACCTTGCCGCAGGATGAAATCAATGTGTTATTGGTGAAGCTGGCCCGACAAGGAAAAAAAGTCGTCCGCCTCAAAGGCGGAGATCCCTTTGTATTTGGACGCGGCGGTGAAGAGCTGGAAGTCTTGGTGGACCAGGGCGTGGCCTTTGAAGTGGTCCCCGGCATCACCGCCGCCAGTGGTGTTTCCTGCTATGCAGGCATTCCCTTGACCCACAGGGACTATGCGCAGTCCTGTGTTTTCACTACGGGGCACCTCAAGGACGGCACACTGGACCTGGACTGGGCTGCACTTGCACGGCCCAGCCAGACCGTGGTGATTTACATGGGACTGGGTGCACTGGCGGAAATTGCCAGGCAACTGGTTTTGCATGGCATGCCCGGCACCACACCTGCGGCCATTGTGGAGCGGGGCACCACCCCACGGCAACAGGTGATTGCCGGCACACTGGAAACCCTGCCAGATTTGGCGCGCACCGCTGCCCTGCAATCCCCTTCTTTGATCGTCGTGGGGCAGGTCGTTGCGCTCAACCCAAGGCTGCAATGGTTCAAACCACCGAAGGCCGTGTCGGCCAGCGCTTGATTGTCACAAAAATTCACATAAAAAGTGCCTGTAGCCCCCGTAGATAGTGCGCAGACAGCTACCAAATCAATAGCAACAGCAAGTACCTCACAAGGCACATGCGTTGGCCTTTCCAGCCATTTCTCCGGTGGTCGCGCCGCCCGAACTGTCTGCCACATCCTCCACCACGTCCAACGTGGTTTTATCGACCTTCAGCGTGCGCAAGGGGGTGCCAGGGAGTGCCCCGGAATCAATCCGTAACCAAGGCGACTCGGGCGTTGTCGACACGAATCGCGCAGGTCCGTCGGTGCGCACATACCCCAACAGTGCCCACCGTTTGGGGTCCACAATACTGACCAGACCCAGACTCGCGTTGGGCACGGCCAAACGCTCCTGGCTGTTGCTGATCCAAGACATGGAGCGGCCCAAGGCAGGCCAGCCCGGCAAAGCGAGTTCCGCCACTTTGCCGCGTGTATCCAAATGCGTCACCCGCAACCGAGCTCCGGCGCCATAGTGTGGCGTATCGGCTCCACCATGGGCCGTAATCACCGCATGGCCCGAATCCGCAAGGAAGAACTCCCGCGCCGGAGAGGGCAAAATGCTACGCTACGGGTTCAGATAGCCTGGCACAAACTGCCCCTCGCGGTACTGGAAATCGTGCACCAGGCCCAAACCAATTTCCGGTGCCGTGGGTGGTAGCTGATCTCCCACAACTCAGGCACATCCGCCAAGGTGGCCACGAAACTTCCACGGGCCGCCGCTGTCTGAATTGCAGCTACCCCTGATGCGGTGGCGCCAGCCTTGTCGATGATTTGCAAAAGCTTGACGAGTTGGAGCTGTTCGTCCAGCACGGCCAAGGTGTGTGGGCTCCCATTGCCAATCGCCAACAAACTCGGATGCCCCGCACGGGGTACTGACAGCGCGGAGCCATTGGAGAGCAAACCTACACGTACTTCTGCCGCCAGTTGCGCCTGTTCCAGGTCCAGCCGCAAAATCCAGCCCGTCCGGGTGGCGATCAACGCGTAGCGTCCATCAGGCAGGTAATGCACCTGAGGCAACATTTCTTCACGCAGTACAAGGTGCCGCGTCGCAACCCCGCCCCCGGCAATACGCACGCCGGAGCCGTCGGCATCGATCGTTACGGTGCGCTTGCCAGAAACGGTGCTTGCTGGACATGCAGCAGACAATGAACCTTGCCCCTGCGCCCACGTCCGCAAGGAAGCACGAATATCGGACGCATCCCATTTGCCAACCGACGGCGGTAAGGGCTGCACCACCGGCTCACCGGCCCCCACCGGCATTGCGGGTGTAGCGGCCAGCGCCGGCCATGCCACGAACAATCCACACAGACAGCTCTGGATGAGCACCACCATTGTCTGTTGCGCAAGCACAGACAATGACGGCATCAAAAAGAAAACGGGTGCAGCGGGAGCCGACACCCGTTTCAACTGCATGGCACCAGAGGACATGCTGACTCCGGAACCTGCGCGTCCTACTGTTTGGTTGCCTTTACATCACCCTCTGCACCCAATCCAATGGTGTACCCGAGGGAGACATGGTGGAAGCGTCCGGTCGCGTGGTCGCCATGGATCGCCAGACCAAAGGGAATTGCCTTGCCTTCACCAGGGCTCTTGCGGGTAAAAGTCACCGTATAGGTATCGCCGCTTTTAGCCCCCTCAGCCTTGGCACCCAAAGTGCCGCCCTTCATCTGGCGCTCAGTGGCCACCATGCCATCAACCACCTTGGCACCCTTGGCGCTCTTCCATTGCACCAGCTCGTAGCTGCCTTCCTTGGCGTACTTGGTCTTTTTGTCGTCGGCACCAGGCATGGTGCGCGCATCCACATGGCAGGCCGCCCAGCACCCGACCTGGGAAGCCTGTGGCACCTTGGTATCCGGGAACATCACTGCGGCCTTGACTTCGTTATCCTTGTCACCCTTGTCCGCACCGCCCGCGGGCGCTTTGAACGTCAAACGAATGTAGAGGTTGCTGGCATCGTAGGCGGCCTGAACGCCCACCGGGTACATCATCGATTTGGGAGCACCCTTGGGCTCCAATTCCTTGTCGGCCAGGCGTTTGAAATTGAAGTTCAGCGTGCCCTTCTCTTCATGGCAGCCCACACAGGTTTCGCCCTTTTTCAAACCCGCAGTTCCGCTGTGGTCCGATTTTTTTCCAACCCACTCAATGGGCGTCACCCCTGCATGGAACACATTGATATCGCGTTTGGGAACTTTGCTCCAGTCAGGGGCTGCAAAAACCATCTGCGTGCCCACCGTCAGCGCTGTGCCCAACAAGAGCATGGAAACTGTCGTCTTTTTCATATGAAATTTTCCTTTCTTGGTTTCTAAAGCAGGTCGATGCAGAACATCGAACCAACACGATTGCCGACTACTCGTCTTCATCTTCTTTCATGCCCTTGGGCTTGTGGTGCGCAATGCCCTTGTGGCAGTCAATACACGTCTGTTTTTCGTCCTGGGCGATTTTGTGCATCTTGGCACCGCGCAGCTTTTGCTTTTCGGTGTCCATGCCGTCAAAGCTATGGCAGTTGCGACACTCGCGGGAATCGGAGGCCTTCATCCGCGCCCATTCATGCTCTGCCAAACGCAAACGATTCGCCTCGAATTTCTCCTTGGTGTCGATGGTCCCCATCAGCTTGCCCCACACCTCGGCACTGGCCTGGACCTTGCGGATCATCTTGTGCGACCAATCCTTGGGCACATGGCAATCGGAGCAGACAGCACGCACTCCGGTACGGTTTTTGTAATGGATCGTCTGTTTGTATTCCTGGTACACGTTGTCGCGCATCTCATGGCATGAGATACAAAATTCCATGGTGTTGGTTGCCTCCATCGCAGTATTGAATCCACCCCAGAAAAATATTCCGGAAAAGAAACCTATCGTGAGCAAGGCAATCAACGAATACTTTGCGCTCGGCTTTTTCAGGGTTGTCCACATATCAACAATCTTTGACGCCATTAATCTTCTCCAAACTCCACAAATAACCGAACAGGAATGCAATGGATAAAGGGGCTTTCGCCCCTCTATCGCTACATCAAGATACGCATAGTTGATTAGTAAATGTCATGTTGCGTGTTGTACACGTTGAACTTGCCGGTGGGTGTGATCATCTTGGGATCGGTAATCACTTTCTTCAGGGTCAAGGTCTTGTCGTCGTACACCACAATGGCCGACTGGTCTGTCTTGCCGCCCCACAGGGAAATCCAGACCTCCGTACCATCGGCGCTGTATTCTGGGTGCACTGCACGGCGGGTTGCCTTGGTCTCGGGCAAGCCTGAATCCTTGGCCACATTGATGGTCTTGAAGGGTTTGGACAGATCCGACATCTTCCACACCGACACCGACTCGGCAGTTTCCTTGTCCGAGTTCTGCGCGGAGTCTGCCCACAGGTGGGTGGACTTCGGATGGGTCTTCACAAACAAGTTCCCGGGAACGTGTTTAACCTCCTGCACCACCTTCCAGTTGAACTCTTTGTATTTGGCGAACTTGGGATCGTCAGAAGCGGTACTGATCAAGGTAACAACGTCTGCACCCAGGTGACCGGTAGCCCAGACAGGACCGAATTTCGGGTGTACAAAGTTGGCGCCGCGTCCAGGATGGGGGATCTTGGCCACGTCAACCAAGGCCGCTAATTTGCCCGTCTTCAAGTCCACTGCCGCAATCTTGTTGGAAGCATTGGCCGCCACCAGGAAATAGCGCTTGGATGCATCAAAGCCACCGTCGTGCAGGAATTTCGCCGAACCAATCGTGGTGGTCTTTAAGTTCTCGATATCGGAATAGTCGACTAACAGAATCTGTCCGGTTTCCTTGATATTGACCACCCATTCCGGCTTGATCTCCGAGGCAACAATCGAGGCGACACGGGGCTCAGGATGGTACTCACCATCCACGGTCATGCCGCGGGTGCTCACCACCTTGCGAGGTTTCAAGGTGTCACCATCCATGATCACGTATTGAGGCGGCCAGTAGGAACCGGCAATCGCGTACGTATCTTCAAAGCCTTTGAACTTCGAGGTGTCCACGGAGCGGGCATCAAAACCGATCTTGACTTCAGCTACAACGCCCGGCTTTTCCATCCACAGATCGATCAGCGACAAGCGGCCATCGCGGCCAATCACATACACATAGCGACCTGACTTCGACAGACGGGAAATATGCACGGCGTAGCCGGTTTTCACGATGCTGCGGATTTCCTTGGTATCGCCGTCAATCAAAGCAACTTCACCCGTGTCACGCAAGGTCACTGAGAACATGTTCTTCAGATTGAACTTGTTCATTTGTTTGCTTGGACGGTCCTTGACTGGAACAATGACTTTCCAAGAGTCCATGGTGTCCTTGAAGCTGTACTCCGGGGGCACATCCGGTGTGTTCTGGATGTACTTCGCCATCAGCGACAACTCTTCCTTGGTCAGGATGTCGTCAAAATTCACCATGCCGCCGTCGGTACCGTAGCCAATGATTTTCTCAAGGCGGGATTGGCCCAGAGCCAGCGTACCGCCCTCCGTCTTGGTGCCATCCTTGGCCGTCTTGGTCCAATGGGGTTCGAGGTTTTTGCCGGTCGCGCCCTTGCGCAAAACACCGTGGCAGCCAGCGCAACGCTCAAAGTAGATTTTTTTAGCCGCATCCTTTTCGGCTGTAGTCATCAAGGGGGCTTCTGGTTGCTTGTCTTGGGCCAACGCAGACATAGCGAGGCCAGTCAACATCACCGCTGCAGCAACGCCGGAAAGACGGGGGAACTTCATAATTCTTACTCCATGGTACCTTGCAGCCAACCCACCATATTGGTGGAAACCTGGGCCCGACGACGGCTGCAACAATTCGATTCGAGCGAAATAATTGTCTTCCGGCACCCCGCTCAACGTCCTTAACTTAGATTAACAAACAACAACAACGTCACACGAATCAGTGCGGAACCTGGATAATCACAAAAGCGAAAACCTTTGACTCCAACGCACGTTTGCACACAAGGCGCCAAAGGCTTCTTGCTTTAAGATCCACCCCCCTGTGATTGTTAAGCCACGAATTGAAAACCGCACCGACACTTTCTTTCGACAAGCTCGGCTGTAGCAAGGGCGGACGACAGCTCTTCCAGAACATTGATTGCACTTTGGAGTCCGGGCAATGGCTGTATATCGCTGGCGCCAATGGGGTGGGGAAAACCAGTTTGCTGCGAATGGTGTGCGGCCTGGCCCCCATTGAATCCGGTGAAATTTTCTGGAACGCGGCCCCCATCCATGCACAACGTGAAGCCTACCGGCAAGACCTGTGTTATCTCGGCCATCTCAACGCGCTGCAAGAGTCCATGACTGTCAATGAGAATCTGCGCTTTACAGCCGCAATGGGTGGTGTTGCGCCCGACGCGGAACAAACACGGGAAGTGCTGGCGCGTTTCGGCGTAGGAGGCCGGGGTCAACAATTGGCCCGGCATTTATCCCAAGGACAAAAGCGCCGCGTGGCCCTTGCCAGATTGGCTTTGAGGCAAGCCCGGTTGTGGGTACTGGATGAACCCTTTGTTGCCATGGATGAGGCCGGCGTGAACATGCTCGCGGATTTGATTGCAGAACATTTATCCAAGGGAGGTATGGCTGTCCTGACCAGCCATCAACAGGTGGCCATTGGGGCCATCCCCGCCCAAGTGCTGGAGCTGCGCGCATGATGGCGTTCACATTCAAACCCCTGGGCTTGGCGTCGGTCATGCTGGCCGTGTTGCGGCGCGAGGTGTCTTTGGCGATGCGCCAAAAGGGAGAGGTTCTCACACCCTTGGTATTCTTTGTGGTCATCGCCAGCCTGTTTCCACTGGGTATCGGTCCAGAGTCTGCATTGCTGTTGCGAATGGCCCCCGGTGTCTTGTGGGTGAGTGCATTGCTGGCGGCAATGCTCTCCCTGCAACGATTATTTGCGACAGACTATGCCGATGGCTCTCTTGAGCAGATGGCTCTTTCCCCCACCCCGCTGGGCCTGTTGGTGGCGGCAAAAGCGCTGTCCCATTTTCTTCTGTCGGGCCTGCCTTTGGTGCTGATGGCCCCGGTGCTGGGCCTCCAATTTGGCCTGGACAGTCAGGCACTGAAAATCTTAATGATTTCACTGCTATTGGGCACTCCGACCCTGAGCCTGATCGGCAGTATTGGCGCAGCCCTGACCTTGGGCGTGCGTGGAGCGGGGGTATTGTTATCACTGTTAATCTTGCCGCTGTATATTCCGGTCCTGATATTTGGCGCCGGTGCGGTAGAAGCTGACGCCGCCGGATTAGGCGCCAGCGGCCATCTTTCGCTGCTGGCAGCATTGTTGGTGCTCTCCTTATTTTTTGCACCTTTGGCCACAACGGCCGCCTTGAGAATTTCCCTGGAATGAAAATACGCGCAATTCATTGGTTTAAATATTCTTCGCCTCAGAATTTCTATTTTCTGGCCGGTCGTTTGTGGCCCTGGTTTGCCGTGCTGGCAGCTGTCCTGATGGCGGTGGGCTTGTGGATTTCGTTTTTTGTGGCCCCCACCGACGCTCAACAGGGCCAGGGCTACCGCATCATCTTTGTGCACGTTCCCGCGTCGCAAATGTCCATGTTCATCTACATGGTGATGGCCGCATGGGCAGGCTTGGGACTGGCTTTCAACACGCGCCTGTCCGGCATGATGGCTTCGGCCTTGGCGCCCACAGGTGCCCTGTTTGCCTTTCTTTCACTGATCACCGGGGCTTTGTGGGGCAAACCAATGTGGGGCGCCTGGTGGGTCTGGGATGCACGACTCACCTCTGAACTGATTCTCCTGTTTCTCTACCTGGGATTTCTGGCGCTGCAATCCAGCATTGACGACCCGCGCCGCGCCGACAAGGCCTGCGCCGTGCTGGCACTGGTGGGCGTGGTGAACGTGCCCATCATCTATTTTTCAGTCAAGTGGTGGAACACCCTGCACCAAGGGGCGTCGGTGTCCCTGACCAGCGCCCCATCCATGGCCAGCACCATGCTCACGGGAATGTTGGTCATGGTTGTGGCCTTTTGGATGTACAGCATTGCTGCAGCGCTGGCACGGGTACGTTGCATCATCCTGGAGCGTGAACGTCATACGGAGTGGGTCAAACATGCAGTGGAATAGTGTTTCCGAGTTCTTTGCCATGGGCGGTTATGCCCTTTACGTGTGGGGCAGCTTTGGGCTGACTGCGGCAGTCATGGTGATTGAAATGGTCTTAATTCGCAACCAACGGACGGAACTATTACGCGATCTTCGAAACGAACTGCGTTCAGAAAGCCCATCATCATGAAACCTCGTCACAAACGCGCCGCCCTCATTGGTGGGGGCCTGGCGGCACTTGGCCTTGCGGCCTATCTGGTACTCAACGCCTTTGAAAGCAACCTGGTCTTTTTCTTCACGCCCAGCCAAATCGCTTCAGGTGAAGCCCCCAGGAATCGAACTTTCCGCGTTGGCGGCATGGTCAAGGATGGCTCTGTCAAGCGTGACAATTTGACGGTAGCCTTCGTGGTGACCGATACCGCCAAAGAAGTCAGCGTGTCCTACACCGGCATCCTGCCCGATCTGTTTCGGGAGGGCAAGGGTGTCGTTGCACAGGGCAAGCTGGGGAATGATGGCCATTTCACCGCCACCGAAGTCCTGGCCAAACACGATGAAAACTATATGCCTCCCGAAGCGCAGCATGCGGTGGACCAGGCTCAAAAGTCCATCAAAACACTTAAATGAAGTTGCACAACGCGTGATCTTCGGTCCGCGCTGCAGTACAGCGTCCTCCCAATTGCTTAAAAATTATGATTCCTGAAATTGGCCATTTTGCGTTGATCCTGGCCCTGTTTGTGGCACTGGCACTGGGGCTTTTAAGCGTCATTGGCGGACAGCAAGGACGCGCCGACTGGATGGCGCTGGCCCGCCCTGGCGCACAGGCATTGTGGCTACTGACGGCGTTTTCTTTTGGGTGCCTCACTTACGCCTTCTATACCAACGACTTTTCCGTTTCGTATGTCGCACAACACTCCAACTCCAAGCTGCCGGGTCTGTACCGTGTGGCCGGGGTGTGGGGCGGACATGAGGGGTCGCTGTTGTTGTGGCATTTCATGCTGACGTCGTGGATGCTGGCGGTGTCCCTGTTTTCCCGCCAATTACCAGACGCCATGGTGTCCCGCGTGCTGGGGCTATTGGGGCTGGTTGCCGTCGGTTTTTTGCTGTTCATGCTGATCACCTCCAATCCATTCCTGCGCCTGAGCGATATTCCTGCCGATGGCCGGGATCTGAATCCCTTGCTGCAAGACCCCGGGCTGGTTTTCCATCCACCGATGCTGTACATGGGCTATGTGGGCTTTGCCATCCCTTTCGCTTTTGCAATTGCCGCTTTGCTCAATGGCCGCCTTGATGCAGCTTGGGCGCGGTGGTCCAGACCGTGGGCCACTGCCGCATGGTTATTCCTAACCCTGGGCATTGCACTTGGCTCCTGGTGGGCCTACTACGAATTGGGTTGGGGTGGCTGGTGGTTTTGGGACCCTGTAGAAAACGCATCTTTCCTGCCCTGGCTGGTGGGCACCGCACTGATCCATTCACTGGCGGTTACGGAAAAGCGTGGATTGTTCAGAAACTGGACCATTATTCTGGCGATCACCGCGTTTTCGCTGAGCCTGCTGGGGACCTTTCTGGTGCGCTCAGGGGTCTTGACCTCGGTCCATGCGTTTGCCAGCGATCCCAAGCGGGGTGTATTCATCCTGCTGTTTCTATCGGTTGTCGTCGGTGGCTCGCTGACACTGTTCGCCATGCGTGCAAGCAAGGTGCGCTCTGGCGGCTCGTTCGCGCTGGTGTCGCGCGAAACATTTCTACTGGTCAACAATGTGCTGCTGACCACCGCTGCTGCCAGCGTACTGCTGGGCACCCTGTATCCGCTGATCATTGATGCGCTCAACCTGGGCAAGCTGTCGGTGGGGCCACCCTACTTCAACGCCGTGTTTGCACCCATCATGGTGCCGGTTTTGGTGTTCATGGTGATTGGCTCTTTCGCTCGCTGGAAAAGCGACAGTGCTACTGCGTTGATGCAAAGACTAAGTCCCGTCGCCATGGTGTCCATGGTTCTGGGAAGCACAGCCCCCTTGCTGGCCGGCGCCTGGTCGGCGCTGGCCGCGCTCGGCCTGACCCTGGCATTCTGGATTGTGCTGGCGTCCTTGCTGCAAATTTATCGGCAACTCCGGGACACCGTGGGTTGGACATCCACACCGGCGTCATTTTGGGGCATGCATGTGGCCCACATTGGCATTGCCGTGTGTGTAGTGGGCATCACCATGGTCAAGGGATATGAAACCGAAAAAGATGTGCGCATGGTGTTGGGAGATACCGTGTCGGTCGGTGGCTACACCTTTCGTTTAACCGGTATTCGCGCGGAAGCGGGACCCAACTACAACGCCGATGTGGGCGATGTGGAACTGATCCGCGATGGCCGCGTTCTAAAAACCCTGCACCCAGAAAAGCGGAACTATTTTTCGTCCACCATGCCGATGACAGAAGCAGCCATTGACACCAGCTTGGTCCGTGACGTGTACGTATCTCTGGGGGAGCGACTGGAAGATGGCAAAGCCCCTGCCTGGGCGATGCGGGTTTACCACAAGCCGTTTATCACCTGGATCTGGGGCGGCTGCGTGTTGATGGCTTTGGGTGGCGCAATGGCAGCACTGGACCGGCGCTATCGCAGAAAAAGCACGGCACCTGCGACCGCCCCCATCCCTGGCGGGGCATTGGCATGAAAAAGACACTGATCCCTCTGGCCATCTTCCTGGTGTTGGTGGTGTTTCTGGCGATCGGCTTGACGCGCGATCCCCACGAAGTACCGTCACCGCTGATCAACAAACCGGCCCCCGCGTTCACTGCACCGCGGTTGCATGCTGTCAATCAGCCCTTTTCCGCCAAAGACATGCTGGGTCAGGTCTGGTTACTCAATACCTGGGCGTCCTGGTGCGTGGCCTGCCGACAGGAGCACCCGGTGCTGATGGAACTTGCCAAGACCAGGGCACTGCCCATCGTCGGATTGAACTACAAGGACCAGGATGCCGATGGATTGAAATGGCTGGCCCGTTTCGGCAACCCTTACGACACCACCGTAACAGACAAGGACGGGCGCATCGGCATTGACTACGGTGTCTATGGTGTACCTGAATCCTTCTTGATCGACAAAGCGGGTGTCATCCGTTACAAGCAGATTGGCCCGGTAACGGAGGAAGCCTTGCAGGACAAAATCCTGCCACTGGCGCGGGAGTTGCAAAAGTGATGCAAAAATACTGGTTCGCCTTTTTTTTGGCACTGCAAAGTGCCGCGCCCTCTTACGCTGCCGAGGCAACACCCTTGGCAGAGGACCCGGTCGTCGAGCAACGGCTCATTGCCATTTCCGAAGAAATGCGTTGCCTCGTCTGCCAAAATGAGTCTTTGGCTGGGTCCCGGTCCGACCTGGCAATGGATTTACGCCGCGAGATTCGCACACTTATCAAAGCAGGGAAAACAGACGCTGAAGTCATGGACTTCATGGTCAGCCGTTATGGCGATTTTGTGCGGTACCGCCCGCCCGTCAAGCCCATTACCTGGATGCTATGGTTTGGCCCCTTTCTTTTGCTCATCGGCGCATTGGTCGGTTTGGTACGCATGGTGCGACGCAACCAAGGCAGCGCAACCGCTCCCACGCTGGACACGGCCCAGCGTGAAAAAGCGCAGGCCATTCTCCAAGATACGGAACTCCTCCCATGATCGGTTTTATAGCAGCCACAGCGATATTGACGCTGTTGGTGGTCGCCTGGATGGCACGCGCGCTGTTGCGCCCCACAACGGAAATCGGGGTTTCCAGTCAACGGTTGAACGCGGCTATCTACCGCGATCAACTGCAAGCGCTGGAACGTGACCTGGTCCGCGGAACGATCAGTCCGCAGGACTATGCGTCCACACAAGACGAACTGAAGCTGCGTCTTTTGGACGACACTGAAGAGACCCCTTCAAGCCCGTCGATGCGGGAAACTGGTTTTTTGACCGCTAGGCGCACTGCAGCCGCAATTGCGTTGGCACTCCCCCTGGGTGCCGCAGGCATGTACTGGTGGCTGGGCAATCCGTCAGCGATTGATCCTTTGGCAACGCGGACTGCCAGCAATGAAAAAGTCATCCAAATGGTTGACACACTGGCTGCGCGTCTAAAAGCCAATCCCGACAACCCCAAGGGTTGGGCCATGCTGGCGCGTTCCTACAAAGTCATGGGACGCTGGGAGGAAGCCGAACAAGCCTTTGCCAATGCCGGTGATGCTGTCAACACGGACGCGGATTTGCTGGTTGAATATGCCGATTTGCTTGCCACGCGTGCAAATAGCATCGAAGGAAAACCCCTGGAACTGATCAATAAGGCGCTCCTGGCGGAACCCAAACACCCCACAGGTCTGATGATGTCTGGCATTGCGGCTTATCGTCGCTCCGATTTTTCGACCGCAGTGGTGCAATGGGAAAAACTGTTGGCCGTGCTCGAGCCGGGCTCACCCGATGCCCAGCAAATTGAAGCGGATATTGCGGACGCGCGCGCCAAGATGGGGTCACCTGCTTTAAACCAGGTTAAGCCACAAGGCACAAAGACCCAGACCGGCGCCGACGCCAATACAGGTCAGCTGCCGCCGATCGATTCCGGTTCCGGGGGGCCGATGACCCAGGAAAAAATCAACCAGATGGTTGAACGTCTGGCGAAACGTCTGGAGTCCAACCCGCAAGACCTGGCTGGCTGGGCGCAGCTTGCGCGGGCCTACAAGGTGCAAGGTCGTCTGGCTGAGGCGGAACAAGCTTATGTAAAGGCAGGAAAGCTGGTTGAAAGTGACGCCAGCTTACTTGCCCAATACGCAGATCTGCTGGCCATGCGTGCGGGCAATAAGCTTGAGGGGCGGCCGCTGGTGCTGGTGAACAAGGCGCTTGCATTAAATCCCAAGCACCCCATGGCCCTGATGATGGCGGCTTCTGCCGCATACCGGCGCACCGACTATCCGCAGGCCATCTCCTATTGGGAAAAAGTACTTACAGTGCTGGACCCCGGTTCAAGTGATGCATCGCAAGTCAAGGCCGAAATCGCAGATGCCAAAGCCAGGGCCGGATTGGTTCAGTAGCTAGGCGCCGCGCACCAGGCGCCGGGCCATGCCGGGCGAAAGCCACAGGCTGTTGTCAGCATCAACAATCAATGCATCCAGTCCGTGAATTTGCTCCACCCAGGCGCGCCCTTCTTTGGCGCCTGCCACCATAATGGCGGTCCCAAGCCCATTGATGGCGTCAAGCTGTGTACTGATCAGTGCAACGCCGTGCGGTCCGTGGGTCGGATAGCCTGTCTTGGGGTCAAGTATGTGGTGCAATCGCTTGCCACCTTGCATCACAAAGCGCTCGTAGTCACCTGAGGCGGCTATGAAGCCCTCATTCAAAGTCACCGCGCCGAGCAACTTTTCAGGCTGCCGTGGGTCACGCAAACCGATGTGCCAGGGACGGCCATTGAGTTGCCCGGCCACCAGCACATCACCGCCGCCGTTAAGCATCGCATTGGATATTCCCAGGCGTTTTATTTGCTGCATGCCGGCCTGCAAAATGGGAAGCTTGGCAATGCCGCCCAAGTCCAGACGCATTCCTCGTTTTGCCAAGTATGCCGTGCCCGCGCTGGTATCCAGAACCAAGCCATTCTTTTGACCAACCAGGCTCAATTGCGATGCAACTTGCTGCGCTGTGGGGATGCTTGAATGGCGAGCGCCAAAATCCCAACCACGCAAGGAGCCGACCGTCGCGTCAAAACGTCCTGCGCTATTTTGTGCGGCCAGACGCGCCATCTGAAGCACCTGCATCAATTCTGGAGGAACTGGCACAGGCTGCACCCCGGCAGCCAGATTAATGGCATTGAGCGCACTGGTGCTGTGGAATCGGCTCATCATGTCCGCTAAACGGACCATTTCTGCGAACGCCGCCTCAGCGGCGAGTGGCAGCGCCGAAACGTCGCTTCCTTGAAGTGTCAGGTCCACCCGCGTCCCCATCAAAGTCCGGGAGGACTGGTAAACGTCCACGCTGGCCTGCGCCGGTGCAATCACCAAGCCGCAAGCCAGCAGGGGCAAAGCAAATACCACTTGGCGGCGTCTGAACTGTATGGGGGTAGTGCTGGGTGAACGCATGATTTTTCGCAAAAAATAGGTCAGCGGGATTGATCCACCATGTAGGCAACTGCAGCCTTGATTTCGTCGTCGGTCAGAGCCGGACTGCCACCACGCGCCGGCATCTGTCCCTTGGCGCCTGTGAATCCTTCCGTTGCATGCTTTAGCAAAACGTCGTTGCCCTGGGCAATGCGTGGAGCCCAATCCGCCTTATCGCCGGGCTTGGGTGCACCGGCAACGCCTGCTGCATGGCACAGCGCGCATGTCTTTCCAAAGACGGACTTGCCAACCGTGTTCTCTGCTACAGGTGCAGGTGCGGGAGCAGCAGCGGGTGCGGGCGAAGCAGCAGGTGCAGCGCTGTCTTTTTGCCCGCAGGCAGCCAATAGTGCCAAGCTCAATGAGGCCAGCAAGGCGGTGGATTTGTTCATGGGTTCTCTCCAAAAAAATAATTGAATTCAGCCGTAGCAAAAGTCGGAAAACCGATATTCATACGCCACACGCATTATCGGCCGAATGAATTTGAGTTTTCCCGAAAATTCCTGATCTGCGTCAAGGAAGAAGTTGTGCATTTCAATCAATATTCCCGCTGCCAAAAAAGTAAGGCAACTCCCATCAAAACCTAGGGATTCCCTGGTCTGATCGGGCCCATCAAAACTAGGATCACATCATGAGTCAAGACGAAAAGCTGACAACCTCTGCGCGGACGGGTATCGGACGCCGTAGTTTCATCAACACTGCCGCCATCGCCAGTTTGGCAGGCGTGGTGGCCTGCACTGAAAAGCCCGGAAACGCCGCAGCACCTGCGGCTCCCGCACCGACCGCTGGTGGTCATGATGCCGGGAATGGTACCCATCTGAAACCGGGTGAGCTAGACACCTATTACGGCTTGTGGAGTGGCGGCCACAATGGCGACATGCGCGTATTGGGCTTGCCTTCCGGTCGTGAAATTCACCGCATTCCCTGCTTTGTGCCAGACGCGCTGGTTGGCTGGGGTATTACCAATGAATCCAAGAAGGTCATGGGCACCAAGGCTGACGGCAGCTTGAAATACACCGTAGGCGACACCCACCACACGCACGCGTCCTATAAAGATGGCAACTATGATGGCCGCTACGCGTTCATCAATGACAAGATCAACGCACGTATCGCCCGCATTCGCCTGGACTATTTTGTCTGCGACAAGATCACTGAACTGCCCAATGTGCAGGGTTTCCACGGAATATTCCCAGACAAGGCCGACCCCGTCGATCCCAAGATCAACTACACCACGCGTGTGTTCTGCGGCGGTGAATTCGCCATTCCGGTTCCCAATACGGGGACAGACGACGGCAGCAAGTACCGCTCACTATTCTCCTGCGTGGACGCGGAGAGCATGGAAGTGCGTTGGCAAGTCATGATTGATGGCAATTGCGATTTGGTCGCAACGTCCTACGATGGCAAACTGGCGGCCACCAACCAGTACAACGTGGAAAATGGTGTCCACTACGAGGACATGATGTCCGCCGAACGCGACGCCTGCCTGTTCTTCAACGTAGCCCGTATCGAACAGGCCGTCAAAGATGGCAAGTTCAAGACCTACGGCGACTCGAAGGTGCCAGTCGTGGACGGCTCACATGACGCCAACAAGGATCCCAAGACCGCATTGACCGCTTATGTGACAGTGCCCAAGAATCCCCACGGCGTCAACGCCAGCCCCGACGCAAAATACTTCATCTGCGCAGGCAAGCTTTCACCCACCGGCACCGTGATTGAACTGGCCAAAGTGTTGGACTGGTTTGATGGCAAGCTGGAAAAGCTGGACTCCGCCATCGTCGCCGAAGTCGAACTGGGCCTGGGCCCGCTGCACACCGCCTTTGACGGCCGTGGCAATGCGTACACCACGCTGTTCCTGGACAGTCAGGTGGTCAAATGGAATGTTGAAGCTGCAATCAAGTTCCACGCAGGCGACAAGAGTGCGAAGTACGTAGTAGATCGCCTTGATGTCCAATACCAGCCCGGCCACTTGAATGCCTCGCAGTCCGAGACCCGTGCCGCCGACGGAAAATACCTCGCCGTAGGCTGTAAATTCTCCAAGGATCGCTTCTTGCCGGTCGGCCCCTTGCATCCTGAAAATGAGCAGCTTATCGACATTTCAGGCGAAAAAATGGTCTTGCTGGCGGATCACCCCGTACGTGGTGAACCCCATGATTTCATTATTTTCAAACGCGATTTGGTGCGACCCAAACAGGTGTACACCTTGGAAGAGTTTCCGTTGGCAATCAAGGATCCCAAAGAATCCGGCGTATTCCGCAACGGCAAGAAGGTCACTGTCAAGTTGACTTCTCAAGCCCCGGCATTCAGCATGCGCGAGTTCAAGCTCAAGAAAGGTGATGAAGTCACCTTGATTCTTACCAACCTGGACAAGGTGGAAGACTTGTCACACGGTATTGCCATTCCCAAATACAACGTTCAATTTGTCGTCAATCCGCTGGAGACCGCTTCGGTCAACTTCGTGGCCGACAAACCGGGTGTATTCTGGCTGTACTGCACCAACTTCTGCCATGCGCTGCACTTGGAAATGCGCACGCGCATGGTTGTCGAAGCGTGATGTGACAGGGTGAGTCCGGCGGCGCGTGGGCAGCAACCCCACTGCCGTCATGCAAACGCCGCCCTGTGGCGGCGTTTGTTTAGAATGGTTTAGTCTATGAACATGCGATACCAAAAATGGGCGGCCAGGGTGGATTTCTACCTGGTCGCATTTTTTATGCTGCTTGCCGTATGGGCGGGCGGTGCGAACGCGAACTCTGGCTCCTATGAGGCTGCACTGCCTGCAGAACTCAATACTGCCAAAAATTTGTGCGCCATGGTGCCTTGTGCCGAAGTATTTCCCGGTGCCAAGAGCTTTTCCGAGCGCATGGGACAGCCGCCCTATGTAGAGGCCTATGGTGCCCCTGAAGGTGAAAAGAAAAAACTGCTGGGCTACGTCATGTTGTCCACGGACATCACAGACACCCCGGCGTACTCGGGCAAACCAGTGATCACACTCATTGGCATGGATACCCAAGGTCGCTTTGTCGGTACCAAAGTGCTCAAACACTCCGAACCCATCCTGCTGTTGGGCATCCCGGAATCCGCTTTATTGAACTTCAATAAGCAGTACATCGGCAAATCGGTGACCGACAAGATTGAAGTAGGCCAGTCACGTCCCGATGAAGGGGTACTGGGTGTGGATGCAATTTCGGGCGCTACCGTGACGGTGATTGCACAAAACCAGGTCATGGTGACCTCGGGCACTGCGGTGGCGCGTCAGGTTGGAATTCTCGCACCCACGGTGCGTATTCCAGCGCGTTATGCCGTTAGTGGTCAGCGCCTCAGTTGGGCGCAACTGGTCAAGCAAGGTGGCGTTCAGCGCCTGCTGGTCAAGCCTGAACAAGTCGGCCAAGATCGCAGTAGTGTGCCTTTTATTGAACTGTGGTTCGGCGATCTCAATCACCCGGATGTTGGCATCAGCCTGTTGGGTGAAAACAGTTGGAATAACCTGCGCTTGCGGCTTAAAGAGGGTGAACACGCTTTTTTTATCATCCGCACCGCAGGCATTGAATCGTTCAAGGGTTCAGGGTTTGTACGCGGCGGTATCTACGACCGCGTGCAGGTCAAACAGGGGGCGGATTCCTTTACCTTTCGTGATTTGGACTATGTGAATTTGTATGGTTTGGAAGCCGCTGGTGCTCCCGTATACAACGAATCGGCCATTTTCGTGATTCGTGCCCAAGCTTTCTCACCAGCGTATCCCTGGAAACTGGCGTTTCTGGGCAATCGGGTAGACCGGGCCACGGGGACTCGCAGCTTCACCACGTTCGAGGCCAAGTACTGGATGGACGCCGACTTGCTGGAGGGTGGGCGCCCTGAGGTAGAGGAAGCGGCCGCCCCATGGGTGCAGGTGTGGAAAACCCGCGCCGTCGGGATTGCCTTGTTTGCCGTGCTGCTGATTGCAGTGGCCACGGTATATGCCTTCCGGGAAACGCTGACACGCCGTTCCACGCACAAAAACAAGTGGCCGGTGAATATTTTCAAATACAGCGCCTGGGCCTTGAGTATCGGTTTTGTCGGTTTTGGCGTCATGGCCCAGCCATCAATCACACAGGTGCTGACCTGGTTCCACTCCTTGCTTTTCCAGTGGACCTGGTCGCTTTTTCTATCCGACCCCTTCATTTTCCTGTTCTGGATTTTCATCATCCTGACGGTGTTTCTGTTTGGCCGGGGTCTGTTCTGCGGCTGGATGTGTCCTTTCGGATCTCTCTCCGAGGCGATGTACAAGGTGGGGGGAATGATAGGACTGAAGCGTTTTCAGGGTCATTTACCGCGCCATTGGCACGACCGGCTGAAGTGGGTCAAGTACGCGATATTTTTTGGACTACTGACCATCTCCATGTTCTCCATGGGGTTGGCGGAAGTGCTGGCCGAGGTTGAGCCTTTCAAAACCACCTTTCTGGTCGGCATCAGCAACCGTGCCTGGCCCTATGGCCTGTTTGTGTGTGTGCTGCTGGGCATGTCCCTCTTTATCGAACGCCCCTACTGCAAGTACATCTGCCCACTGGGTGCGGCACTGGCTATGCCCAGCACGTTCCGCTGGTTTGGCCTGCGCCGCAAGCAAGACTGCAACAGTTGCAAAGCTTGCGCCGTAGGCTGCGGTTCGCTCGCCATAGATGCAGCCGGACGCATTGACCACCGTGAATGCCTGCACTGCCTGGACTGCATGGTGCTGTATACCGACGTCAAGGGCTGCCCCCCCTTGGCGAAGGAGCGCAAACGCCGCGAGCGCCATGGGCTGGAAATCACGCCGATTGGCCGCGATGGGTACTTCTTTCCTATCCATCCGGTGGAGCCCGATGCCAAGCCCAACACAGGGCCGGATCCCCGCATGCCCACCGACCCGGCGACTCCCCCGCACAAGGCCGACGCCAAGGGCCTGAAGTGGATCTGGCTGGAACTACGTGACCATTTGTGGCCCTGGAGTGCCGAAGGCTGGGCTTCCCAGCGTGCCTTGCAGGTAGCGGGTTTTTCACTCGCCTTGGCCGCTACTGTGGCCTGGGTGCTGGTTGGCACCGGCAGAATTTCAGAAACTGCCATCATCGGCTGGTGGTTTGGCTGGAGTGTGTACGAGGTACTGATTCGGCTATCGGGGCGCCGCTATGTAAAAGACGGCCCATGGTGGCAAGACAATTACCGCTATGCCAGCGTGATGGACATGTTGTGTTATGTGGGCTTCAAGAACCTTCTTATTGGCGCAGCTTTGTTCCTGTCACTCAGAGCGCTTGGTCTGGTGATGGGATGATGCCGGCATGAGGTGCTTGCTAGGTTTTATTGGGTGTTGGGTCCTGTGGGCAGGTGCGCAAGCGGCGACGCTGCACATCAGACCCGGCGACTCCTTGCAACAGGCCATCAACACCGCCCATGCGGGGGATGTGCTGGAGATTGAGCGGGGCCTGTACACCGGCAACTTTCTGGTCAATAAGCCACTGACGCTGCGTGGTATCCAGCGCCCCACGCTGAGTGGCGGGTTTCACGGCGATACGGTTCGGGTGGTCTCGCCCGATGTGGTGCTGGAAGGGTTGATCGTGCGCGATTCCGGGGACAGCCTCAATGACCAGAATGCGGGTGTTTATATCTACCCAGGCGCACACCGTGCGGTGGTGCAGCACTGCGACCTCAGCTACAACCTGTTTGGCCTGTGGATCGAAAAAGCCAATGACGTGCGCGTGGAAGCCAACCTGATCACGGGAAAGCGCGAGTACAACTCCTCGCAGCGCGGCAACGGCGTGCAGCTCTACAACACCAAAGGTGCGCGCATCATCGGCAACAACATCAGCTTTGTGCGAGATGCCCTGTATGTGGATGTCTCGCACCACGCGATCTTTCGCGGTAACAAGCTGCACCACAGCCGTTACGGAACCCACTACATGAACTCCTACTACAACCTGTGGGAGGACAACGACAGCTACTACAACCGGGGCGGCCTGGCCTTGATGGAGGCACGCGACCAGGTGGTGCGCAACAACCGCACCTGGGGCAACTCCGACCACGGCATCATGCTGCGCACCATGCAGGACTCGGTCATTGAAAACAACACCATTGCCGGCAATAACCGCGGCCTGTTCATCTACGACGTGGAATACGTGAAAATCCGGAACAACCTTGTAGTGGATAACCATGTGGGCGTACATCTGTCGGCAGGGTCCACGCGCAACGAAGTGGAAGGCAACGATTTCATTTCCAACCGCGAGCAGGTGCGCTACGTGGGTGCGCGTGATGAATCCTGGGGTGCAAAAAGCGGCAACCATTGGAGCAATTACCTGGGCTGGGACCGCGATGGCAATGGTATGGGGGACGTGCCCTACGAGGCCAATGACATGGTGGACCGCCTGAGTTGGCGCTACCCCGGCATCAAGCTGCTGTTGGCCAGCCCCGCGGTGCAGGCACTGCGCTTGGTGGCCCAACAATTCCCGGTGCTGCGTGTGCCCAGTGTGGTGGATCCCAAGCCGCGCATGCAGCCCAACAACAAGCAATGGAGCCAGTGGCGTGACAAGCACTATCCCGGTCAGTAAATCGGCGGCCTCGCCAGGCCTTGCCATCCAAGCCAGTGGTGTCCGCAAGCATTATGGAGGGTTGCACGCTGTAGATGGGGTGGACCTGAGCGTGCAGTGCGGCGAGATTTTTGGCCTGATCGGCCACAACGGTGCAGGCAAGAGCACGCTCTTCAAAATGATGCTGGGGTTGATTGAACCCAGCGCGGGCGAAATTCTGGTCAATGGCGCATCAGTACGGGGACGGGATTTCCGGGCAGCACGCCGCCACATCGGCTACTTACCCGAGAACGTGGTGCTCTATGACAATCTGAGCGGCCTGGAAACCCTGCGATTTTTCGCCAAACTCAAAGGTGCCCCCGTTGAGCAATGCGCACCGGCGCTGAAACGCGTCGGCTTGGCCCAGGCGGCAGCGCGGCCGCTTCGAGAATACTCCAAGGGTATGCGCCAGCGCCTGGGCTTTGCCCAGGCCCTGCTGGGGACGCCGCGGGTACTGTTCCTGGATGAACCAACCAACGGCCTGGATCCACAAGCCATCCGCGATTTTTACGCCACCCTGCGCGAGCTGTGCAACGATGGGGTCACCATCGTTATCACCTCGCACATCCTGGCCGAATTGCAAGAGCGGGTAGACCGCCTGGCCATCATGTCAGAGGGGAAGATTCAGGCCTTGGGCAGTGTGCAGGAATTGCGCGACCAAATGCACATGCCGCTCAATATCGCGCTGCGCCTGGCACCCGACGATATCGCCCCGGTACGCCGCCTGCTGGAGCAGCTGGCCGGCGTGAACACAACAACCACCGCCGAAGGAGTTCGGTTGAGTTGCCCACGCGCAACCAAGATGGTGGTTTTGAGCATGGTCTCTGAACTGGGGGTCAGGTTGCTGGACTTGGATATCCAGGAACCTTCGCTGGAAGACGTATTTTTTGGATTTTCGGACTAAGGTGAAACAATGGAATGGACCCAAATCCTGACGCTGGCAACAAAAGAATTCCGTGACCGTTTGCGCAACCGGTGGGTGCTGGCCGTGGCCTTGGTATTTACCGTTTTTTCTCTGGTGATCACCTATTTTGGTGGTGCCCAACAGGGTCAGCTGGGCTTGCGTTCCATCGAGTTCACCATCGCCAGCCTGGTCAGTCTGGTGATTTACCTGATCCCTCTGATTGCCCTGTTGTTAGGTTTTGATGCGGTGGTGGGAGAACGCGAACGCGGTTCACTGGATTTGCTTCTGGCGCTGCCCATTACCCGGCTGGAACTGCTGCTGGGCAAATACCTGGGGCTGGCTGCCGCCCTCACGCTGTCCACCCTGGCGGGTTTTGGCTTGGTGGCCGTGCTGTTGTTTCGGCAATTCAGCTGGCCGGGGCTGTACCACTACCTGGGCTTCATGGTGAGCTCGGTGTTACTGGGGCTGGCGTTTTTGAGTCTGGCAGTACTGATGTCGGTGATCGCACGGGAACGCACCCGCGCATCGGGCCTGGCCATTGCCCTGTGGTTCTTCTTTGTGCTGGTATTTGACCTGCTGTTGCTGGGGGGACTGGTTGCCACGGGCGGAAGTTACGGGGGAGACGCTTTTGCCTACCTGCTGCTGCTGAACCCGGCCGATGTGTTTCGTATCCTCAATGTGTTCTCGCTGGACGATGTGCGCACCCTGTACGGGCTGGCCAGCATCGTGCCAGCGGCTCTGGCCAAGCCCTGGCTGATGGGCTCAGTCATGTTGGGATGGATTGTTGTGCCATTGGCACTAGCCCGTTGGAGATTTCGCGCATGAACAAAACCTACCCTTCCTATTTTCTTGCCGCTTTGCTGAGCGTCGCGCTGCTGGGGTGTAACCAGTCCAACACGGCCCAAGCACTGGCACCCGTAGAAATTGACGCCCACACCACCTGCGATCTGGACGGCATGCAACTGGCCGATTACCCTGGACCCAAAGCGCAAATCCGCTATGCCGGGCAGGACGCGCCCGTGTTCTTTTGTGACACAGTGGAAATGTTCCATACCCTGCTGGCGCCTGAACAGGTCAGGGCCATTGAGACAGTCTACGTGCAGGACATGGGCAAGGCCGACTGGGACCAGCCGCGCGGCAACTGGATGGACGCCAAGACAGGCATTTACGTGCTGGGCAGCAAGCGTCACGGTTCCATGGGACCCACGATCGCGGCCTTCTCACGGGAGGCCGATGCCCAGAACTTCATCCAACAATGGGGCGGCAAGCTCCTGCGCTATGGCGAAGTCAAGCTTTCCATGGTGGACCTCAGCGGCGGCGCATTACATGACACCCCGATGTAGCTGAGTTCGTGCGCCTGCCCATCTTTAGCCGCCTGCGTTGGTTGTTCTTGGCCAGTCTTGTCGCTGCCGTGGCACTGTGGCTGGCCTACGGGCGCATGCCAGCCCATGGCGTGCCGCCTGCGGCTGAACTGGACGATTTTTGTGTGGTGGCACCGCCGACCCCTTATGACCCCAAGTCCGGACGCGATCCGCTTGTGCCACGCCCCGTACCTGCCGATGCCCGTTGCCCGGTGTGCGGCATGTTTCCGGCGCGTTCGCCCGAATGGGCGGCGCAGGTCATTTTCTCCAATGGGGATGCGCAGTTTTTCGATTCACCGCTCACCCTGTTCATCTACCTTCAAGACGTTGGCCGCTACAGCATTGGACGCCAGGCCAACGAGATTGCCGCAAGCTATGTGAATGATGCCGACAGAGCTGGCTGGATTCGCACGACAGATGCGTTCTACGTGCATGGCTCCAACGCCCTGGGGCCCATGCGGCTTGGCAATTTACCTGCTTTTTCCAGCGCTGCAGGCGCCCTACGCTTTGCGCGCGTACGCGGCGGAGCGGTACTTCGCGCCTCCGAAATCAAGCCACCCTTGCTGCACACGCTGATGGTTCCACGACGCCACGCCCATACCGAGCAGGCGCGCGAATAGTCTGACTGCGTCAACTCAGCATCACAGTCTGGCCCTGCCGGTCAAAGGGAATAAACGTTCCCAGTGTTCCAGCCTTAATCGCCTCGACCATTTGCTGCAAGGGTTTTTCAGCAGCCTCACTGCTGGGTGCAACCCCACCGCTACCGGACATTGCCGCAGCAAAAACGATGCTCCATTCTTGGCCAAATTGACTGGACTCTCGCACCAAACCTGCGAAGCTGGACACTTCTTCGGGGGTTTTGTCGACACACATAAGTGGAACAAGTGCACCGCCCTGCCCGGCCTGAAAACGCTCACGCTGGGCTGCCGTGCTGTCAGCGGGAAGCTCTGCTCCTGCAAATACAAAGAGCAATCGCTGTGGTTCTTCTTGCTGTTTTGCTGCCATCAGCAAATCATCGAAACTGGAAATAGTCATGGTTGGATTTCTATCAAAAAAACTCAAAAAAGGTCAACATCCATCGCTTCAGAGGCCTGCTCCACCAGTTCGCCTGCCAGCACCAGTTCCTGGTAACTGCACACCTGGTTTCGGCCATGCTCTTTTGCATAATAAACAGCCTTGTCGGCGCGACCAAATGCACCGCCCGGCGTATCGTTTTCCTTCAACACAGAAAAACCGATACTGATGGTGATGTTTCCTACTTGGGGGAAAACATGCCCTTGCACACTGCTACGCAAGCGCTCCAAAGCGTTTTTTGCATCCCCCGCGTTATCGCAACGCATCAAAATAACAAACTCTTCCCCGCCAAAACGGTACAACTGGTCATGAAACCGGAAATTATTCCGCATGAGACGCGCCATCAACAACAACACCTCATCGCCAATCAGGTGACCAAAGTTGTCATTAACCCGCTTGAAGTGGTCAATATCAAGCATGGCCAGCCAATAGCTGCCGTTCGGCCCCGCCATGCGACGCTCTGGATGCGCCTCATCAGCCACAAAGGTATCTTGCTCTGCCGTAGCCTTAAAAAAGGCACCATCAAAGGTCTTGCGGTTGAGCAATTCCGTCAGTGCATCCTTTTCTCCATAATCCAAAAGGCCATGAAGGTTTTGATAGGTTAGGACTATGCCCGCTATGACCGCTTCTGTCTGCGCCGAAACAGCCAGTTTTGATTCAATTTCCAATACAGCCCATACACCCTGACCACCACCAATGGGAAATATCGTTGTATGGGGACCAATCCCCACATGAACGACCTTGCCGCGTTCATAGGCCTCTTGTCGCCCAGGAAAATCAACCAGCTTGGGAAGTGCATCCCAATTGGTCCAAGCTGCGTCACGCAAAGGCTGTGTATGCTGCGCATCCAGGCGCGCCCGCGTCAAGCAGCGCCGGTCTTCACCGTCACCCACGACGCGCACAAGCCAAGTGGAATCAACGCTGTCTGAAGCGCAATCCGCAACCAGGCGGATAAACGCAAAATCCAGTTCATCGCGGTCACGCAGACCACTCATACGAGCCAGACCATCGACAAGCTTTTTCATCGTTGCAGTTTACCCGCAGTAAGCCCCAAAATTCAACCCGTCACCAATCACTGCCATTGACAGGCTCACTGTACGAGGCATGGTCCTGAAAGAGGTTGGAAGACAATCATCGGTGAAGTTACTTCGCGATCAACCGGTTAACCTAGCGTCATGGCACTCAAACCCCTGAACCCACAACCCAACAAAGGCAGCTTAAAAACTGCCCCCCCCCGCCCACCGGCAGACACCACATGGCGACCCAAGTGGCTCTTGGCAGCCCCCCACCGTTTGGCTTTTTTTGCAGGTGCCTTGATGCTGAGCCTGAGCGCCGTTTGGTGGTGCACCATGTTGTTTGCACGCCAGCTGGGTGTGGTTATTCCGTGGATGCTGGCTCCCGCTACCGCACATGCCCTGTTGATGACCCTGGGATTCATGCCGCTATTTTTTGCCGGATTCCTGTTCACAGCCGGCCCCAAATGGCTGGCCATGCCCGCAGTTTCTGCCAACAAATTGCTGCGCTATGTAACGACCACACTGATCGGCTGGCCAGTCTGCATGCTGGGTTTTCATGTTTCGGCAAGTATGGTTTGCCTGGGCATGGTTCTGGTCGCACTGGCCTGGTCTTCGATAACCCTTCAATTTGCAGGCCTTTGGTACAAAAGCCAAGCCGAAGACAAAGTCCACGCCACCGTAGTTGTTGTGGCCAGCATGGTCGGCGCAATTGCCATGTGGGTTGCCGTGGGCGGCTTGGCACTGGGTCAGGAAATCCTGGTGCGTACGGCAACCCAGGGGGCTCTTTGGATATTTGTGGCCACTGTCTTCGCTGCGGTGTCCCATCGCATGATTCCTTTTTTCAGTGCCAGCGCCATGCCCGTCCTGGACGCCTGGCGACCGCTCTGGCTGCTGTGGTGCATGGTGGGGGTGCTCTGGTTCGAAGGTGTCATGGCCTGCCTGGAATTGTGGTTACAACCGGTCTCCCCAGGCTTACGCTGGCTACAAATCACCATCGAAACACCCACAGCCATCCTGATGCTGTGGCTGGCCGTGCGGTGGGGTTTGGTCCAAAGCCTCAAGATACGCCTGTTGGCCATGCTGCATGGAGGTTTCCTTTGGCTGGGCATTGCGCTGGCGCTGCAGGCGGTCTCGCATGCCATGATGGCTTGGAGCCAAAACCAGATGTCTTTGGGTCTCGCCCCCTTGCACGCCATGACCATGGGTTACCTCGGCGCAACCCTGTTCGCCATGGCGTCTCGCGTCAGCAGCGGCCACAGCGGACGGCCCGTTGCCGCGGACAACGCAGCTTGGGGTCTGTACTGGATACTCCAGCTGGCGGTGTTCCTGCGGGTGTTGTCCACCCTGTGGACAGACGCTTATGCCATCCTCCTGCTCACGGCGATTGCCGCGTGGACGGTAGCTGGCTGCGGCTGGGCGTGGCGTTATGGGAGCTGGTTTGGCCGACCTCGGCTGGACGGCCGCGAAGGCTGATCACTCGCCCACAGAAAGCGGGTCGCTGCACTACAATTGGGCCCGTACCCCCCGCCCATCGGTTACCCAGCCAGCAGCCCGCCCTTGCGGCGCTGCCTGCGGTGACTTGCATAGCCGGAACCACTCTTACCCGATTCACCGCATTTGGCTTACTCCAAGCCAGCACTTCCCGTTGATAGGAAAACCCTATTCTCAACTTATCAGAAGTTTGTGAAGATCAATGGGTAAGACGAGTTCTTGGTTCTACGATGCGCTTCACATTTCAAACAATTCATAGCCATGCCCAAAATTCTCAAATCTGCCCCCACCACCACCTTGCAATTACCCGCCCAGGCCATCAGCGAAGAAGTGTTATTGGAGAAATACGCCAAGGCGGATGAAAAAAATATTCTGGACGTCAACCAACGCGTGGCGCGCGCCCTGGCAGAGCAGGAAGTTCCAGCCGAGCGGGAGCAATGGGAAGCCCGGTTTCTGGACGCCTTGCAAGGGGGGTTTTTACCCGCTGGGCGCATCCAGTCGGCAGCCGGCACCGATCTGGCGGCCACACTCATCAACTGTTTTGTGCAACCGGTAGGCGACTCCATTGCCCAAGAGGAAGATGGGCACCCCGGCATTTACACCGCGCTCACCCAAGCGGCCGAAACCATGCGCCGTGGCGGCGGTGTGGGTTATGACTTTTCCCGCATCCGCCCACGCGGTGCCTGGGTGGGCAGCACCCAAAGCAGCGCCTCCGGGCCTGTCAGCTATATGCGGGTGTTTGACCGTTCTTGCGAGACGGTCGAGTCTGCCGGCGCACGCCGCGGGGCGCAGATGGGTGTGCTGCGCTGCGACCACCCCGACATCGAAGAATTCATCCACGCCAAAGATGCCGGTGACCTCAAGAATTTCAATATTTCGGTGGGCATTACCGATGCGTTCATGCAGGCCGTGCAGAGCGATTCCATGGTGGATCTGGTGCACCACGCACGCCCCGGACAAGGCCAAGTAGCCGCAGGCGCCTACCAAAAAGAGATCAAGGCCGGTGAGTCTGGCAGCGCCCAATGGGTGTACCGCAGCATTCGCGCAGCGGACCTGTGGGACCAGATCATGCGCTCCACCTACGACCACGCCGAACCCGGCGTGCTGTTTCTGGACACCATCAACCGCGACAACAACCTGGCCTATTGCGAAACCATTGCCAGCACCAACCCCTGCGCCGAGCAGCCACTTCCACCCTATGGCTGCTGCTGCCTGGGCTCTATCGACCTGACCCGGTTCGTGCGCAAGCCCTTTACCGACAAAGCGCACTTTGACGACGCGGGCTTTGCCGAGCTGGCCCGCGTGGCCACACGCATGCTGGACAACGTGCTGGATGCCACCGTCTGGCCGCTGCCGCAACAACAAGAAGAAGCACGCAGCAAGCGCCGTGTGGGCTTGGGCTTTACCGGCCTGGGTGATGCACTGGTCATGCTCAACGTGCCTTACAACACTCCGGCCGCCCGGACCATCGCCGAACACATTTCACGCCTGATGCGCGACACCGCCTACGACGCCTCGGTCGCGCTGGCCCAGGAACGTGGGGCCTTCCCCCTGTTCAACGCCGACCTCTACCTGAGCGGACCCAGTTTTGCGTCCCGCCTGCCCACCGCACTCAAGGACCGCATTCGCAGCCACGGACTGCGCAACTCGCATTTGCTGTCGATTGCGCCCACCGGCACCATCAGCCTCGCATTTGCCGACAACGCCAGCAATGGCATTGAGCCGGCGTTCAGTTGGACCTATACCCGCAAGAAGCGCATGCCCGACGGCGGTTTCAAGGAATATGCGGTCGAAGACCACGCCTGGCGCCTGTACCGCCATCTAAAGGGCAAAGATGCGGCCTTGACGCCTGCATTTGTCACGGCGCTGGAGCTCAGCGCGCAAGACCACTCCCTGATGGTGGCGGCCGTGGCGCCGTTTATTGACACCGCCATCTCCAAAACCGTCAATGTGCCGGCCGACTACCCCTATGCGGACTTCCAGAATCTGTACATGGATGCGTGGAGTTCCGGCCTCAAAGGGCTCGCCACCTACCGGCCCAACTCGGTGCTGGGTTCCGTCCTGAGTGTGGGCGCCGCGCCCGCCGCAGCGCCTTTGCAAATTGCAGATGCCAACCAGCGCCTGGCGCTGGACAAGCTGCCCGCACCCGTGCTGTCGTCCCTGCGCTGGCCCAACCGCCCTGAGTTGCCCGGCGGCAACCCGGCCTGGACCTTCATGGTGCGCCATACCTTTGGCGACTTTGCGCTGTTTGTGGGCGAACTGGCCTCGGGTGAAGGCCAGCCACCCAAACCTTTTGAAGTGTGGGTCAACGGCACGGACGAGCCGCGCGGCCTGGGCGCTCTGGCCAAAACGCTTTCCATGGACCTGCGGACCAACGACCCCGCCTGGTTGCGCCTCAAACTGGATGCACTGTCCACCGTGGCCGAAGAGCACGCCTTTGAAATGCCCTTCCCGCCGCATGGCCACAAACGCCTGTTCCCCGGCGTGGTGGCGGCCACGGCAGCGGTCATCCGCTGGCGCTGCGAGCAACTCAACGCCTTTGCCGGCGCGGACAATCCGCAAAACACCCCCGTGCTCAACGCCATGTTCAGCCGTGCCGAGCCACAAACCGGCCCTTCGGGCACATTGGCCTGGTCGGTGGACATTGACAACGCGGCCACGGGTGAAGCCTTCACTTTGACACTCAAGGAAGTCACCCTGCCCGGTGCGGATGGCAATATGGTGACGCGCCCTTGTGCCGTGGGCTTCTCCGGCAACTACCCGCGCGCACTGGATGGCTTGGCCCGCTTGCTGTCGCTGGACATGCGTGTGATCGATCCGGCCTGGATTGGCATGAAGTTGCGCAAGCTACTCAACTACGCAGAGCCCCTGGGCCATTTCATGGCATTTGTGCCCGGCCTGCCCCATGGCGAACGCCGCCAGCAAACCTGGCCGTCCACCGTGGCGTATATGGCCCGTCTGATCATCCACCGCTACGCCATGCTGGGCGTGTTGAACGAAGAAGGCTACCCCCTGCGCGACATGGGTGTGCTGGACGTGCCGCAAGACAGCGCCGTGCCCCACACCATGGCGGGCAAAACCTGCCCGGAATGCGGCAACCCCACCGTGATCCACAAAGACGGTTGCGATTTCTGCACTGCCTGCGGCTATGTGGGTCAGTGCGGCTAAGCGCCACGGTTATCCGGCTGTGAAAATTTGAAGCCTTGAGTTGAAAAGCCGCCCGGTGCGGATTTTCGAGCCCCAAAAGCAGTTTCTCGCAAGAGAAACTGCTTTTTTTTATTGGCATTGGGGCAAACGCAAGTCAATCGGTCAAAGCTCTGAACCTGGGTAGCGGCCTGTACCGGCGACGGGGCGCTTGCGCGTTGTCAATCGGCAAACAGGGGCGGCATCTAGCATTCGCCACTCCAATAGCCAGCCTTCCTTCACACGCTCCTGGCGGGTTACAGAGGGGCTGCTTGAGTCAACCCGGTAGCAAGTCCGCCCCGGCCTGCTCTCCATTGTCAGGAGTTCCCATGCCCGTTCTTCACCGCCTCAGCCTGGCGCAAAAGTTTCTCATCCTCGGCGCCATGGCGCTGCTGATGACCGTACTCCCCACCGGGCTGTATCTTTCGGTAGCCCTGCCCGAGATTGGCATGGCCCGGCTGGAGGCCCGGGGAGGAAGACCCTTGATGGCGCTGCAAAAAGTGGTCCAGCTGACCCAGCAGCACCGCGGCATTGCAGCGGGCATGCTGGGCGGCAACGAGGTGCTGGCCCTGCGGCGCCCTGATACCCGCGATGCGCTGAACCAAGCCATCGTCAAACTGGATGACAGCCTGAAAGCCGCCGGTGCCTCGGCGCGCACCATTGCGCAGTGGAACGAGCACAAGCGGCGCTGGTCCACGCTTGAACAGTCCGTGGCGGACCGGAAGCTGAATTCGGCGGAGAGTTCAGCACAACACACACAACTGATCGCCCAACTCCTGGAGCTCAACAGCGACGTTCTGGACGAGTTTTCCCTCACCTACGACGCCCGTCCCGACAGTTATGCCTTGATCCTTGCGGCATTCAGCGAAGCCCCGTCGCTGGCCGAACGATTGGGCCAACTGCGCGCCCAAGGCACCGGATTTTTGGCCCTTAAAAGCCTGCCGTTGGAAAAACGTGGCAGTTTGTCGGCGACTCAGGCCCGCGCCAATGAACTGTTCAGCGACATGCTGCGCAACCTGAACAAGGCGAATTCCGCCAATCCCGCGTTGAAAAAGGCCATGGCCAGCAAAGTCCAAACCCTGCAGACGCAGGTGGTCCTCACACTGGCCATGGTGGACCAGAACCTGATCAACGCGCGTGAACTGAGCATGCCGGCCAATGTGTATTTCCAGGATTTCACCGACACTATCGACGCGGTGTACACCTTCAATGGCGTGGCCTTGCATGCTGTCACCGCATTACTGGACCAACGGGCCAGGGAATTGCGTCGAAACTCAATACTGGTCCTGGGCTTGCTGCTGACCCTATGGGCATCGGTTGTTATGCTCTCGCTGGCCTTTGTGCGCAGCATTACCGGCCCCGTCCATGAAGCGCTGGAAGTCGCCCACGCGGCCTCCGAAGGGGACCTGACGGCCCCCATACCGGTGCGTGGCAGCAACGAGATCGGGCAGCTGATGCGGGCGCTTGCCAACATGAAGAACAAGCTCACCCCCATCGTCGCAGCCGTACGCAACAACGCCATCAGCGTGGCCAATGACAGCACGGCGATCGCACAGGGCAGTCTGGAGCAGAGTCGGCGCATTGAACAGCAGTCTGCCGCCTTGGAAGAAGTCGCCGCGTCGATACATGAGCTGGACTCGGCCGTCAAAAACAACGCCCACAACGCGCAGCAAGCCAACCAACACGCACAAGCCGCCGCCAAAGTGGCAATTGTGGGGGGGGAAGTGGTCCAGCAGATGATTTTCACCATGCAAGGCATCCATACCGGAAGCCAGCAGATTGCAGAAATTCTCAATGTCATCAATGGGATTGCGTTCCAGACCAATATCCTCGCACTCAACGCCGCCGTAGAAGCCGCCCGTGCGGGGGAGCAAGGCCGCGGCTTCGCGGTGGTGGCCAGTGAAGTGCGCATTCTGGCCCAGCGCAGCGCCGGCGCTTCCAAGGAAATCAAGCGCCTGATCACCACCAGCGTCGAACGGGTGGAGGAAGGGTTGGCACTGGTGGAGCAGACCGGCGTGACGGTGGCAGAAATCGTGACCGCCATCCAGCGCGTGGCGGATTACATGGGAGACATCAGCGCTGCCAGCGAAGAACAAAGCACCAGCGTGGCCCAGGTCAGCGAAGCCGTATCGCATATCGACAAAGCGACCCAGGAAAATGCCGCGCTGGTGGAAGAAAGCGCCGCCGCCGCCGATAGTCTGCAGCACCAGGCCCAGCATCTGGTGCAATCCGTGGCGGTGTTCACGCTGGATGAGGACCACCGGCAGGGTGCGCCCACCAGAGCGGCGGTTCCACTACGTCCATCCAGCCGAGGCCTTGGGCGTGAACCTGAGCGCCGCGGGCTCCATCGCGCACAAAACGTGTCGCGCATTCAACCCTCCTTGTCGGCCAAGGTCCAATCCGCACGGGTTGCGGCGGCCAAGCCCCTGCCCCCACACAACACCGACGAACAATGGACCACTTTTTGAGGCCCTCCACCGCGCAAGGGCCGTCACGCCATACGCGCTTGTGATGCGTGCAACAGATCCAGAAAGGCCTGCTGTGTTCCAGGCTTGTTCAGGCAATGGTCGAAGCCATGCGCCAGGTACCTGGCGTGGCTCTGGGCGTCGTCACTGCCCGAGTAAGCCACGATCACGCTGGGTTTTTGCGCGGCCTGGGCCTGGAAGTCACGAATCCGCTGGAGCGCCTCCAACCCGCCCATGATGGGCATTTCAATGTCCATGAAAATCAGATCGGGGCGACGGCGCATGACCATCTCCAGCGCCTCACTGCCGTTGATGGCGGCTTCCACCTCCAACTCTGCGTACTGCAGCTGGGCCTGCATGACCATGCGATTGAAATCGTCATCGTCAACGAGCAGAACGCTCTGCGCCCCCAGTGCCTGGGGCTCACGCACCACAGGCGCAGCCCCATTGGACGCAGCACCAACGGGCACATCAAAATCGGCGCCACCTGTCCAAGGATTCAATTCCAAGGTGAGCGTGGTCCCCAAGGCGTCTGACGTCTCCATGGACAGGCTGCCACCTTGCACCTGTGCCAACAGGTGTGAGGAATAGGCCCCCAGCCCGGTCCCGCCCTGTTTTCCATCGGTTGCATATTTGGTGAAAAACCTGTCCCGCATGGATGCCAGCACCGCTCCATGGTTGTGGATGCGCACACCGACCAGGGGGCCATCGTGCAGCGCCACGCGAACCACCGAATGCTCCGGCGCCGCTTCCACCGCATTTTTGACCAGATTGGCCACAATCGAGTAACACAAGGACTCCTCGCCACTGGCAAAAACATGCCCCAACGGGTCCGTGACTTCCATCGACACCGATTTGGACCGCGCATGGGCGCTCAGGTCCTGCAACACGGATTTGACCAGGGCCGTCAGGTCCACACATGCAGGCGCAACCACATAGCTCCCGTTTTCCATGCGGTACAGGTCCAGGGAAAGGTTGACCATGTGCAGCGCCCGGTTGGCGGCGCTTTCCATCATGCACAGGACGCGCTCCTCTTGCGCATTCATCACACGCCCCGCACGCAGCAGGGCCGGTGCGGCGACGAGGCTGCCCAGCGGGGTTTTCAGGTCATGGCGTGCAATACGTTCAACCGTCTCCAGCGAGGACATGGCCTGCGTCAGCGCCACGTTCTTGGTGTCCAGTTCGGCGGTGCGCTGCTGCACACGTTCTTCCAGCACACGCTCCGACGCTTGCAAGGACTCCACCAGCCGCTGTTGCGCCACCAAAGCCTCCTTCTGGGCAAGCGACTTTTCGCGGCGCATGGTGTTGAAGCGATCAGCCAGCGCAAATGCCAGCAGCATCATTTCCAGCCCCGAGCCAAACTGCAAGGCATTCACCGTGAAGGGATTGGTAGGCAGCCACCCCAAAGCCCTGAGTACCGAAACGATGGCGGCCAAACACAGCACAGCAAACGCCGCCAAAAAGAAATAGGCAATGCGTTGGCGTTTGAAAGCACACCACACACCCATAACCAAAACCAGCGCACCGGTCGCCCCGTACAACAGGGCGGCAGGTTTGACCAAAACGGGCAGTGCCAGGCTAAAACCCATCGGCGCCGCAAGATAAACGCCTACCAACGGTTTCAACAATCGGTCCGAATGCGGGATGACCCTGCGGGTATGGAGGATGTAGCGCATGAAAACCAGCAAGGCCGCCAGCGAATAGGAATACCCCACGCTGGTGGCGATGTTCGACCACAGCGGCGCGTCATTCCATAAAAACTCTTTTGCCAAGCCGTTTTGCGCAGCCATGGTGAGTGCCATGCTGGAGACGAACGCGACGTACAGCAGATAGGCCACATCCCAGAGCGCCACAAAAAGCAACAGATTGAACAGGATCATCGCCGCGGCAATGCCGAAATACCACGCCTGGGCCATGTAGTCGCTGCGCTCATAGGCATGAAACGCCTGTGGCTCCCACAGCCGGGTCGGGAGTGTGATCGGGCCGTGGGAGCGGACGCGCAGGTACACCGTCTGTTGGGCATGTGCCGCCACCTGGAGCGGGAACACAAAAAAACGATTGGCGTAGGGGCGCGCGGCAAAAGGCATCACGCTACCGGCTTCCACCGATACGGGGGCTGCGCCGACCGTGGGCTGGTGGAATTGGATGCTGGTGATACCGGGGTATTGCACCTCCAGCATGCGTTGCAGCGCCTGGTCACTGGTGTTGTTCAGGGTCAGCCGCAACCAGTACGCAGAGCGGCTGTAGCCAAAATTCAGCGTGTCCCCGGCCGGATAATCCGCCTGGAAGCGTCCCGCAACGTCTGTGCTTTGCACATCGGCCAGTGTCAATGCCCGCCCCGGATCTTCCAGAACCGAGAAATATTCGGTCAGCGATACCGATGCGGTGTCGCTGGGGCGAACCTCCAGCACCCGGTCGGCAGCCCAGGCCCAAGGCGATAACAGGCAGCCCCCGCACAGGAGCAGAGTTGCCAGTATTCTGCGTCCGCAGCCTGTGTACATGCCCGTATCCCTTCAGTGACTGGTATGGATCGTTCGCCGCACCATTCTGGCACCAAAAAGGGGCACTCAAAAGGCGAACCGTCAACGCCGTGCAGATTACTGACGGAAGGGGTTTGACGGCAGGGGCATGAAGATTGCTACACTTTCAATAGCTGCATGCGCAGTATCTGTGCGGGCTAGAGCCCGATTTGGTCGATATTTTTTCGGCTGGACTTCTCTTTCCAGCAACCGGCCCCCAGCAGCACGACCTGCAACTGCTGAACAAAGTTTTCTGTCATTTCCTGCTCCAGCAGGGGCTGCTCGGGCGGCAGGTCCAGAATCTCGGGTGCGGCGGCCAGCATGGTGGTGACGATCAAACCACACACCATCTGCAGGCTGCTGGTGGGCATGTCGGGGTAGACCCCCAAACGGCGAAAATCCTGCGCCATCTCATTGGTGAAATGGATCACGTCATTGCGGATGGCCAGCCGCAATATGCGGCTGCCGCCCGAGCGCTCGCTCGAAATGAACAGAAACTGCAAGCGGTTTTGTTTGACGTACTGGTAGTACACCTGCACCGAGCGGCGCACCATGTCGTTGGGCGCAACCCCCGTTTGGCGGGCTTCGCGCAGCAAACGGCGCAGGGTGATGCCCATCTCCTCCACCAGGGCCAGCCCCAGCTCATCGGTATTGCGGAAATGGCGGTAAAACGCGTTGGGCACCATGCCGGCCTCGCGCGCGATCTCGCGGATGCCCAGGCTGGTGAAGCTGCGCCCCTCCCCGATCAGGTCCAGCGCGGCCTGCAACAGGCTGGCGCGGGTCAGGTCTTTGCGCTCACTGCGGGTCAGGGTGTCCTGGCGCTTGGCGGCCGGCGACGGTACTGGCATGTGTTGACTCCAAATGGTTCCGGCAAATGCACCCACTTGCCACTATATGTGTACGTACGTACCAAATTAATTTCACTGCATTCACCAATAAACACGGCCATGAATAAGCAAGTTATTGGCAAAGTCCTCTAAAGCAAAGCGTTAGCGTAGACATTTTGTGTACAAATGTACACAATAAACCATGCCACAAGCCAACGCCCCCGAAAGGATTTCCAGATGACGGTTATAGACCATAACGTGCCCGCCACCTGGGCCCAGACCCTCACCACACCCTTGAACCGAGAAAGCACCCTGAAAAACCCCTGGGTGGAATCGACTGTCCGGCTCAGTGCCGTGATCCAGGCACTGTGCCAAAAATACGGCCTGTTTTACAACACGGGCTGCCTGTTCAAACAGTACTGGGCCGTGATGGCGCGGATTCTGACCTTTACCCTGCCGCCCAAAAACGTCCCTGCCCTGCCTTCTTGAAACCTCTGGAGCCCTCCCCATGACCACCAGCCCCAAAGCCCCCGCCAAGACCCTGGCAAAAAAATCGCCCCAAACCGACGCTGCGGCGGAGCCATCGCTGCGCTTTCACCACTCCAAGGCCCTGCGCACCAAAACCACCCAGGTCCTGGACGCACTGGACGCAGCACCCACCCAGCCCCAGCATGCCGAAGCCCTGGCCGATCTGGTGGCGGAGCTGGTCGACGTGGGGATGGACTACTACTTCCTGCGGGCGCTGCAACGGGCCGAGGTCGGCTTTCTTACCGAGCAGTCCGCGCGCCTGGGTTTGTCCGGGGCGAGCAAACTCATCAACTCGGTCAGCCGAAAGTTCATTGTGCGCATGGACGCGACCCAGTTGCAGGTCGTTGCCAGCCATATCCGGGACCTCGCCTGAGCCGCAGGTTGCCCCGCATTTGCTATTAAATAAGGAGCTGCTTGCGCAATGAATACGGGGGCTGGAGGCCAATTTGGCTTATAAAACCTGGTTGCGCCCAGCGCGTTTGGCCTGGTAAAGCGCCTCGTCGGCCTGCTTGATGAGGTCTTCCGCGCTCCCACCCGGCGCCCACTGCGCCACGCCGCCGGAGAAGGTGCAGGCAAAGGTGGTGCCGGGAACGGGATGGCGGATCTGGCCAAAGTCCATGCGGATGGTATTGAGCAAATGGCGGGCCTGGACTGCGTTGGAGCCCGGCAAGATCACCAGAAACTCTTCGCCGCCATAGCGCCCCACCGCGTCCGTTTTGCGCAGGCGCTGCTTGAGCAGCCAGGCCATGCTGCGAATCACATGGTCGCCCAGCGGGTGGCCATAGGTGTCGTTCACCTTCTTGAAATGGTCGATGTCCAGCATGGCGACACACAGCGGTGCCCCCTCCGTAGCGGCCGTGGCCAGCGCCGCGTCCAGCCGCTGTTTGGAGGTGGTGTGGTTGAGCAAGCCGGTCAGGCTGTCCAAATACATGGTGCGGCGCAAGGCGCGGTAGCGCTCGATCTTGCTTTTCACCACGGCGTTCAGGATCACCGGGTTGAATGGTTTGGTCAGGAAATGGTCGCCGCCCAGGCGCAGGGCGTCCACCTGCAGCGCCACATGGGTATCGGCCGACAGGTACACCACCGGGGTGGACAAAAACTCGGCATGCTGGCGAATGACCCGGGTCACCTCCACGCCGGTGCAACCGGGCATGTACATGTCCATCAAAATCAAATCGGGCTGGAAGCTGCCCAGGCTGGTCAGCACCTCCTGCGGGCGCGCAATGGCCAGCGAGTCAATGCCGCCTTCGGACAGGGTGCGCCGGATCAAGGCACTGGCGGTTTTGGAGTCTTCCACCACCAGCACCCGGTACGGCGCCTCTTCTTCGTTGCCGCACAGCTTGACGATGCGGTCCATGATGACGGGGTGCGGCGTGGCGCGGGGAAAGCAAAAATCACAGCCCGCCCCCAAAGCCCCGTTCAAACTCTCGAAGTCGGCCGCCAGGTTCAGCCCCACGATGTGGCTGGCCGAAAAACGCCCGCGCAGGGCCTGCACCCCGGCCACCAGGGCGGCAGGCTCCAGGCCCTGTGCGTCCACCAGCACCACGGCCGATTCCTGGTCGGAGCCCAGGCACTGCGCCAGGTTGCAGGTATCGGCCTGGATGTTGAAATAACCCGCCTGCCCGGTCAGGTCGCGCCAGTCCTGCGGCGTGTCGGTGACGAACCAGATCCGTTTGCGGGGCGCCAGATCGCTGAGCAAATCCGCCTCCGGGTGCAGGCGGCGCTCGGCGACGGACGATGAATTGCCAAGAATAAAGGCCTGCACACGCTCGCCAAAACCCGCAATCTGGTCTTCCAAATCCGCCAGGGTGGCGGCGGGCATCACGTCCGCACTCCAGTGGTCAAACAGGGAGAGCACTTTTTGTTCCAGCGCATGGGCGCTTTGGTGCAGGCCCGACAGCCCTTTGGCATCCAGAAACTCGGTGATGCTGGAGGCTGCCACCGCAAACTCGACAAAACCATCAAAGCCCGGAGCGCGGGCGAAGAAATCCCACTTGGCGCGAAAGTCGTCGCTTTTTCTCTTCAATTCTTCGGGGGAACAGGACATGGGTCTCCTCGGGGGCTGCGGCCTGCGTTATCGGCTTGTTGTGACGCGCATCTTAGCGGCACCTGCCCAACATTCACTCGGGGTTTTCCTCCTGAAACCCACCCGCGCGCAGGGTCACTCCTCGTGGAAACCCCCGTGCATCGTCCAGCAGCACCGACCACGGCGCGCTCAGGGTAAAGCGCAGTTCCATTGGGACCGGCTGCCAGTGCGCCCGGTGCGGCACCTGAGGCAGGGCACTGGCATAGGCGGCAATTTATCAAGGTAGCCGCACGTCCCACCCCTGATTTCAGTCAAAATCCTCAGGCGCAGACACCGCTATTCTGCATCCTCAAGTTTGGAGAACCCACCATGACGCAAGCCACACCCCGCCCCCTTTTGGTTTGGAGCGAAGCACTCGCCCTGGATTTGCCTTTGATGGATGACACCCACCATGAGTTTGTGGATTTGCTCGCCACCGTGGTGCAGGCCCCCGAAGGCCAGTTGCTCAACGCCTGGCGTGCCCTCATTGCCCACACCCAGGACCACTTTGACCGCGAAGACCAGTGGATGCAATCCACCGGCTTCTCCTCCAGCAACTGCCACGCCATGCAACACCAGGTGATTTTGCAGGTCATGCGGGAGGGGGAAAAGCGCGGCGTTACCGGCGAGTACGCCGTGGTGCGGCAAATGGCCGACGAACTGGGTGTCTGGTTTCCCCAGCACGCCCAAAGCATGGACGCCGCCCTGGCCTTGCACCTGCGCTCCGTGGGCTTTGATGCGGCCACGGGGCAGGTCCACCGGCCCCAGGCGCTGCCCACCGAAACACTGCACGGCTGTGGCGGCGCCACCTGCTCCGGCACAGACGAACAAGCCGACGTGGAAACGGTTTACTCGCCGCTTTGAGGCTGTCACCTTGGCAACGCCTCCAAGGGGCGCTGGGCGATACCATGCGCCCCTTTGCCTTTAACGAAAGCCTTGCCCCATGTCCCTCAACGCCACGCCCAGCGAACTTTCCACCCTCGTCAACCACCAGATCCGCCTGGCCGCACGTCCCGTGGGCATGCCCACCGCCGCCAACTGGAGCCATACCACCGACGCCGTCGCCGAACCGACCGAGGGCGGTGTGGTGCTCAAAACCCTGGCCTTGTCCCTGGACCCGGCCATGCGCGGCTGGATGAACGACGCCAAAAGCTACATCCCGCCCGTTGGCATTGGTGAGGTGATGCGCGCCGGCGGCGTGGGCCGGGTGATTGCCTCCAAGAATGAGCGCTACGCCGTGGGCGACTATGTGTCAGCCGGCTTCGGTGTGCAGGAGTACATCACCCTTGCCCAGGACGAAATGAAACGCAACGGCCTGGTCAAGATCGACCTCTCCGCCGGCACGCTGACCCAGTGGCTCAATGTGCTGGGCATGCCCGGCATGACCGGCTACTTTGGCCTGATGGACGTGGGCCAGCCCCAGGCCGGTGAGACGGTGGTGGTGTCGGGTGCCGCTGGTGCGGTGGGCCAGACCGTGGGCCAAATGGCCAAAATCAAGGGCTGCCGCGTGGTGGGTATCGCCGGTGGTGCCGCCAAGTGCGAATGGGTGGTGAAAGAGCTGGGCTTTGACGCCTGCATCGACTACAAGGCCGGCCCGTCCTCGGTGCGTGATGGCCTCAAGGAACATTGTCCCAAGGGCGTGGACATTTACTTTGACAATGTGGGCGGCGAGATTCTGGACCATGTGCTGGCCCGCATCAACCGCAAGGCCCGCATCATCATCTGCGGCGCCATCAGCCAGTACAACACCACCACCGCCGTGCAAGGCCCCAAGAACTACCTGAGCCTGCTGGTCAACCGCGCCCGCATGGAAGGCATTGTGGTGTTTGACTACGCCGACCGCTACCACCTGGCCGTGGCCGAGATGGCGGCCTACCTGAAGGATGGCCGCATGAAAAGCAAGGAAGACGTGGTGCAGGGCCTGGACACCTTCCCCGACACCCTGCTCAAGCTGTTCAATGGCGAAAATTTCGGCAAACTGGTGCTGCAAGTCGCCGCCGGCTGAAAGTTGGCCCCGCCCTGTTTCGGTTGACAGGGCGCACCAGGGGGTTGATACTGCGCCCGTCCAACCCAGGGCATCCCTTCTTTCCTGCCATGCCCGATTCCACCCCTGTCAGGAATACCGCCCAGGTTGCGGCCCGATTAGCCCGCGAATGGGAGCTGCTGAGTGGCGAGTCCCGGGTATTTGACCTGGTCGCAGCCCCGTCCAGCGCGCCGCCGCTTGCGGAATTCAGCTACCTGATGCCCCTGACCCTCTTCGCCAACCAGGCACGCTGCGGTTTGGGCGTATTGATTCAACGCAAAGACGCACTCACGGTTGCCGCTAACATGTTTGGCGTATTGCCGCATGAAATTCCCGACGAAGACTTGAAAGACGCCTGTTCAGAGGTGTGTAATGTGTTTTCTGACTGCATTGCCATGCATCTCAGCGGCAACGAAGATGTGAGCATTGGCCTGCCGCTCATGCTTGAAGCGCAAAATTACGAAAAAATATACCGAGACAGCGTTGTGACGGAAATCTACCAAAGTTGTGTCCATTCCACCCACTTGCTGGTCGTGGTGTTCGATTCCTTATGCCAACTCCCGTGAAATCCGCCCATGGAAACTAACCCAATTCTCCTGTCTTCGCCTTTGAAGTTCTTGGTAGTGGACGATAGCCGTGCGATTCAGGCCATCATTCGCCGGGCTATTTCAAAATGCGGCTACCAGCCGATTGAGGTCCAAACCGCACTGAACGGCGAGCAGGCCCTGGACCTCATCGGCACCTTTTTGCCCGACCTGGTGATCACCGACTGGCATATGCCCAAAGTCTCAGGGCTGGAGATGGTGCAGGCGATGCGGCAAATGGGGCACCAGAAAACCCGGGTGGGGTTTGTCACCACGGAGCGAACGCCCGCGCTGCTGAACGAGGCGGTGGCCAACGGTGCCATGTTTATTTTGCACAAACCTTTTGACGATGCAGAATTGGTGGCGGTGGTCACCGCTGCGGTCAAGGATCTGGCCAGGATTGCCGGAGACATTGCAACTGCAACTTCCGAGGCGGCCCCCCTTGCGCCGCCCGCTGCCGCTCCCGAAGCTGTCGGGAATTTGAAAAAGAATGCCGATCCCGTGACGCCAGAGGCTTTGCAGCAGCAGTTGTCGGCGTGCCTGGGCAATCTCCCCTTTCGGCTCATCCCCCACGAAAAAATGACGATCGACAAGCTGACGCCCAATATATTGCTCGGCCTGTACAGCGCCAGCGAACGCAAGGGGGTGTATGCGATCGGCATGCTGGATGCAAACGCACTGTGCATGGTGGGCGGTGGCAGCGCCCGGAAAAACCCGCTGGATGTGCGCGCCGCCATGGCAACAGGGCATCCCGACACGGTGATGATGGACCGGGCCCACGATTTCCTGAAAACCGTGGCCGAGTGTTTAACCCAGACGTCGGGCGAGCCCGCATGGGAGATCGTCCTGGCCAAGGCCAGCGTAGTCAAAAACACCTTCTCCAAGCTGGCGGAAGTGCTGGCACAGCCCGGCAACCGCTCTGATTTCCGCTTGTCCATACCCGGCTACGGTGAAGGCCGCATGGCATTTTTTGTGATGCCCGCATGAACTGGCTCAACATTTCGCTGGGGTTTGTTTTTTTATGCAACCTCATCTTTTTGGTGGGTGCGGCCTTTTTGCTGTACCGCATTGTGGACGCCACGGAGCAAGGACGCGACGAACTGCTCAAGGCGGCCAATCAAAACATGGATGGCGGCAAACATTTGCTGATGGCGGCGCGGCGCTCCGTCATCGAAATGGAGAGACTCAATGACGCCCACTTGTCGCGTGAAACATCCGGCAGCCGCACCATCGCCGAGCTTTCATCCCAAATTCGGCTGCTGGGAGAACGCCTGCAGAAAAATGCGATGCCAGCAGCGGCGGCACACGATGCCTCTGCCGGTGCGCGTGAAAGCGACAACGCGGACCGCATCACCGAAGACATTCGTGCCAAGTTGCAGGCGGATCTCAACGCCGTCTTGTCCAAAAACCACCAGCTGCAAGACGAAATAGACCAAACCTCCTACCGCCTGAAAGACGCCACGTCGTCCAATCGGGAGTTGCGGGAAGAGCTGAACGAGGTCAAAGGCATCAAAAAAGAGGTTGTTGACAACCTGATCAAGCGCACCGAAGAACTGGAAGCGCAGCTCAAACAGGCAAGAGAGCGTGCCAAAGCCGCAGAGATGCATGCCGAGAACAATGCGGTCCAGCTCGACGACATCCGCGAGCAAATTCACAACCACGTTTTTACGGGTACAGGCGGCGGTGGCATTGACCAGTCCGGCTTGATCGAAAGCCAGCAGGACCAGATTGATGCCCTTGCCGCGCGAGAAAAAACCCTGATGGAGCGCATCGACGAGTTAGAGCAGGCATTTCAGCGCAACCAAACCGAAAAGAATTTCATTGAAGATCGATTTCTCCAATTCGACTCAGACCAGACCGATCGCCCTGCAACACCGCCGTGAACGGGTGTACACACACCGCTGCGCCGCTCTGCGAAGAAATCAAGTTATGATTTTTTTGCATCGGCCACCAGAGTAAACCCTGATCCCCGCACCATCACCCTGGCGCTACAGTTCGCCCACAGGTCAAAGCGGCCAATCCAGGCCGCAGTTTGAATTTCCTTATTCTTTACTGGAGCGTACTCCCCATGCATCTGAATCAAGTCAAAGTTATTGCCACCCTGGTCGCCGCGATGGGCGCGGTGCTTGCAGCCCCGGCACACGCAGGCAAAACACTGGACGCCATCAAGGCACGGGGTCAGGTGATTTGCGGCGTTCACACCGGACTGGCGGGTTTTGGCGCCGCCGACTCCAATGGCAAATGGTCCGGCATCGACGTGGATGTGTGCCGCGCTGCTGCGGCGGCCACCTTGGGTGACAGCGAAAAAGTGAAATACGTTCCCTTGGTCGCGCAGGCCCGTTTCACCGCCCTGCAATCGGGCGAAGTCGATATGCTGTCCCGCAACACCACCTTCACCCTGACGCGTGACGCCTCGCTCGGCCTGACCCAAACGGCCGTGGTCTATTACGACGGCCAGGGCTTCATGGTCCCGGTCAAAAGCAAAATCAAGAGTGCCAAGCAGCTCAAGGGACAAACCGTGTGTGTGCAATCGGGCACCACCACCGAGAAGAATCTGACCGACTTTTCCAAAGCCAACAAACTCAGTATCAAACCCGTGGTGTTTGAAAAACTCGACGCCGTCGAAGGCGCTTACTTTGCAGGCCGTTGTGTGGCCTACACCACCGATGCATCCGGGCTGGCCTCGGTGCGTAACAAATCCGCCAAAAACCCGGCTGACCACCTGATCCTGCCCGAGCTGATTTCCAAAGAACCCTTGGGTCCCATGGTGCGCCGCGGCGATGAAGAATGGGCAGCGATTGTCAAATGGGTGATTTACGGCCTGCTGGAAGCCGAGGAATACGGCATCACCCAGGCCAATGCGGACCAGATGAAATCCAGCACGGACCCCGTGGTGGGGCGCATTCTGGGCACCACCGATGACACCGGCAAGCTGTTGGGCCTGGACAAAGAGTGGCTGGCACGCGCCATCAAGGCCACCGGCAACTACGGCGAAATATTTGAACGCAACGTCGGACCCAAATCAGCGCTGCAACTGCCACGCGGTCTCAATAATCTGTGGAACAAGGGCGGCATTCAATACGCTCCCCCCATCCGCTAAGCGCAGTCCACACACGGGTGGCAAGCCTTTTGCCACCTGACAAAAGGGCAGTTGCAAACGTTTTGCACTGCCCTTTTCACATGCCACGCAACACTCTTCACCACAAGGGCTGCCATGTCTGACCCCTCGACCCCCTCCTCTTCAGCACCTCCCCAAAAGACCTTTTCCTGGCGCAGCCAAGCGTTCAGGGCACTGGTGTACCAATGCGTTGCGGTACTCGTGATCGCTCTGGCGGTCTTCTACCTCGCCAACAATACCGCGACCAATATGCGGGCACGGGGCATCCAAAGCGGTTTTGACTTCCTCACGGGGGCAGCGGGGTTTGACATCGGCGAAAGCCTGTTTGCCTTTGATTCGGGCGAGCCCTACTGGCGTGCCTATCTGGTCGGTATGACCAACACCTTGCGGGTGGCGGTGGTCGGCATTCTTCTCACCACCCTGTGGGGCACCCTCATCGGTGTGGGGCGCTTTTCCCGCAATGCCCTGGTGCGCGGTTTATGTGTGGCTTACGTGGAGTTGTTTCGCAACATTCCTGTGCTGCTGCAACTGCTGATGTGGTACCTGCTGTTCACCGAGGTGTTGCCAGCCTCCACCGAGCCCTGGGTCTTGGGCCCCCTGTTTTTGAGCAAGGGAGGCTTGAACTTTCCCATTCCGGTATGGGCCACGGGCCAGCTGTGGGCCGTCTGGGGGGCAGTGGCGGGCCTGCTGGCCGCCTGGGCCTACCGCCGTTATGCCCTGCGCGCCTTTGAGCAAACCGGCCACAGCAAGAGCATGTTCTGGGCACCGCTGGCCATCATTTTGGCGTGCAGCGTGTTGGGCTGGGTGCTGGGCGGTGCGCCCATGGAGGTGAACGCGCCGGTCCAGGGTGAATTTGCCATTGAAAACGGCGGTTCCCTCACCCCCGAATTTCTGGCCCTGTTGCTGGGATTGACGGTTTACACCGCTGCCTTTGTGGCCGAAGTGGTGCGCGGCGGTATTCAGGCTGTGGCGACAGGCCAGGCGGAAGCCGCCAGCGCGCTGGGCTTGGGCCGCGGCCAGACCATGCGCCTGGTGATGCTGCCCCAGGCCCTGCGCGTGATCATCCCGCCCATGACCAACCAGTACCTGAACCTGACCAAAAACTCTTCCCTGGCGGTGGCCATTGGCTACCCGGATGTGGTGTCCATTGCCAACACCGCCATCAACCAGACCGGACGCGCCGTGGAATGTATCGCCATCATCATGCTGGTGTACCTCAGCACCTCGCTGTTCACCTCCATTCTGATGAATTGGTACAACGCGCGCGCCGCCATCAAGGAACGTTAAGGACACACCATGAGCGCACAAACGTTCCAAACCATCGCACCCCGCCCCGCACCCGTCCAAACCGAAGGTGTGCTGGCCTGGGTCAAATCCAATCTGTTCAACGACTGGAAAACCGCACTGGGCACCGCCGTGATCGGCGCTGTGCTGCTGGCACTGTTGCCCCCACTCTACCGCTGGGCCATTGCCAATGCCGTGTGGGTTGCCGACTCCGACGTGTGCCATGCCGCCAGCGGTGCCTGCTGGGGTGTGGTGCGGGAGAAATTCCGCTTCATTATTTTTGGCCGCTACCCTTTTGAAGAGCACTGGCGCGCCTTGCTGAGCACCACCGTCTTGCTGGCGCTCATCATCACCAGCTGCATTCGCGCCTGCTGGAAACCCTGGCTGGCGGCCATGTGGGTGGCGGGCCTGGCGCTGTACTTCTGCCTGATGCGCGGCGGTGTGCTGGGGCTGCCGCGGGTGGACACCGATTTGTGGAGCGGTCTGCCCCTGACCATTTTGCTGGCCTCCCTGTCCATGACCATGGCCTTTCCGATTGCCCTGTGCATCGCCCTGGGGCGCCGCTCGGGCATGCCCGCCATTCGCAGCCTGTGCACCGTGTATGTGGAACTGATCCGGGGCGTGCCCCTGATTTCGGTGCTGTTCATGGCCTCGTTCATGTTCCCGCTTTTGATGCCGCAAGGTTTTTCGATTGACGTGCTGGTGCGTGTGCTGGCGGGCATCACCCTGTTTGCCGCGGCCTACATGGCGGAGGTAATTCGCGGTGGCCTGCAGGCCATCCCCAAGGGTCAGATCGAGGCGGCGGCCACACTGGGCCTGTCGTACTGGCAAACCCAGCGCAAAATTGTGCTGCCGCAGGCGCTGGCGATGGTGGTGCCGGGGGTGATGAACAGCTTTATCTCCACCTTCAAAGACACCTCGCTGGTCGCCATTGTGAGCCTGTACGAGCTCACCGGCGCCATGGGCATGGCCATGAACGCGGACGCCAACTGGCGGCCATTCCGCATCGAAGGCTACCTCTTCATTGCCCTGATTTATTTTGTGTTTTGCTTCTCCATGTCGCGCTACAGCCTGTGGATTGAAAAGCAGGTCAACAAATCCAAGCTGCGCTAAACACCCGGCACTACCCCCACCTCTCTCTATTTACCCGGCACTGCACCATGTCAGAACCCATCATCACCTTCAACAAAGTCAACAAATGGTATGGCAACAGCTTCCATGTGTTGCGCGACATTGACCTCACCGTCCAGCAAGGCGAACGCATCGTGATCTGCGGCCCCTCCGGCTCCGGCAAGTCCACCCTGATCCGCTGTATCAACCGCCTGGAAGAACACCAGCAAGGCCATCTGGTCGTCGACGGCGTGGAACTCACCGACGATGTCAAGGCCATTGACGATGTCCGCAAAAAAGTGGGCATGGTGTTCCAGCAGTTCAACCTGTTCCCCCACCTCACGGTGCTGGAGAACTTGACGCTGTCGCCCATGTGGGTGGGCAAGATGCCCAAAAAAGAGGCCGAAGAAAAAGCCATGGAGCAGCTCAAACGGGTGCGTATTGCCGAACAAGCCCACAAATACCCCCTGCAACTCTCCGGTGGTCAGCAGCAGCGCGTGGCCATTGCGCGCGCCCTGTGCCTTAAACCGAAGATCATGCTGTTTGACGAGCCCACCTCCGCGCTGGACCCCGAGATGATCAAGGAGGTGCTGGACGTGATGATCGAGATGGCCAGCCAGGGCATCACCATGATTTGTGTCACCCACGAAATGGGCTTTGCCAAGGCCGTGGCCGACCGCGTGATCTTCATGGACCAGGGCCAGATCGTGGAACAAAACAACCCGCACGATTTCTTCAACCACCCGCAAAGCGAGCGCAGCCGGGACTTTTTATCGAAAATCCTGGGCCACTAAAACGGTCCAGGCATCAGGGCGGCGCGACCGATACCCCCGGACCCAGGCGGTCCGAGGTCCAGCGCAGCAAATCCAGCCAGATCTGGCGCGTTTCCGAATCCAGGGGCGCGCGCGCGGCGCTTGCCAGCTCGATGGTCACCACCGGCACCCCCTTGTGAATACCACCGTAGTTGCCCAAAGAGCCCGGATAAATGCCCACCTGGTCCAGGTACAAACGCCCCAGGCGGCTCGGGGGAACAGAAGGACCGTCGAAATCCAGCAAGCCGAAAGGCGCATGCACGCTCACAATCAGGTTGGGCTTGAAGTCCCCCATTTGTTCGTACAAAAAGCGCGATTCGGGCTCGGACAGGGGCTTGGATCCCGGCCAACGGCGCGGGTCGCGCTTGGTGCGGCGTTCCCAATACAGTTTGGCATCCCTGGCCCAGTTGGGGGTGGGGAAATTGCGGTTCAGGTCGACGCCATGGGCGTTCACCCGCTTGGAGGGACGTGCAAACAAACCGTCCGGATTGAGCGTCGGGATAAACCGCCAATGAATGGACGGATGCATATCTGCAGGCGGCATGCTGGCCAATGCAATCCAGTGAAACACCAGCGAACTCGACGACATTTCATCGCCATGGATGCCGCCCAGCACCAGCACCCGCAGCTTGGCATCGTCCGGCTTGATATCGCGCCCCCAGATCGTGCGCCCCTGCACCGAGCGGGCTTTCATGTCCCGCAATTCCGCCGCCTCGCACAGGGCCGGACGCAGATTGGGGATTTTTGAAGAATAATCACGGCAAGTCCTTGTGGTACTTGCGCTAGCCGCTATTGAAAATATAGCGAAAATTGTGGCAAACAGGGTTCGGAAATACATGCTTCGATTGTAGTTCGGCCATACAGCACGACGGGTTGATGCGGGCCAATGCCGATTGCGCCGCCAATTTCAGGTAAATTGCGTTCATGCTCTCGAAAGTTCGCCCATTGCAGGCCCGTCCCCCCAGTTTTTCACCGTCTGAGTTTCGGGGGGCGCTGGGCATGTTTGCCACCGGCGTCACGATCGTTACCGCACGTGCAGACAACGGCACCTCCATCGGGCTGACCGCCAACTCCTTTAACTCCGTGTCCCTGTCTCCGCCCCTGGTGTTGTGGAGTCTGGCCCGATCTGCCGGGTCCTTTGCGGCATTCAGCACCGGCTCCCACTACGCCATCAACATCCTGAGCGCGGACCAGCAAGAACTGGCCAAGCAGTTTGCAGCCAAAGGTGGCGATCGTTTTGCGGGGGTCCAGTTCGTGCCGGGCGCTGGCGGTGCGCCCTTGATTCAAGGGGCTGCGGCCACTTTTGAGTGTTTCAACCGCAGCCGCTACGAAGAGGGTGACCACATCATCTTTGTCGGAGAAGTGGAGCGCTGCAGCCACCAGGCAGGCGCGTCACCGCTGCTCTTCCATGGCGGCAAGTTCTACGCGGAACATCCGCTGTAAGCGTTTTCTTACGATTGCGAGGGGCCGCGATACGCCTTAGGCCGCGCAAGTAGGGGCCAAAACGCGGTCCAATTCCGCGCACAAATGCCCGATTTGGAGAGGTTTCGCCGCGTAACCATCGGCACCTGCCTGCGTGAACCTGGCCTTGTCACCGGGTTCGGTGTGGGCTGTCACCATGATGATGGGGACATGTCCGCCCCGGACCTGTTCTTGTGCACGAATGGCGGCCAGCGCTTGCAATCCATCCATGTTCGGCATCATCACGTCCATCAGCACCACATCAAATGTGAGCTTGGATAAACACTTCAAGGCCTTTTCGCCATCCCCCACCACCACACCGGTGTGGCCCAAGGTGGTCAGCATGGCGATGACCAAGCGCTGATTGATGGTGTTGTCTTCGGCAACCAGCACTTTGAGTGCTTTACGGGCAGGTGCTGCAGAGGTGGTATTCATGGTTGGGCCAGTTCAGAAGCAGGCTGTTGCACTGCACGGTCGATCAAGGCACTGCACTCCACAGCGGCCAGATCAAAGTCCAATTCTGCCATTGCCGCGTCCAGGGCATCCATGGACGCTCCCAACGCTTCACCGAACACTTGGCGGAATTCAGCGTGCAGTTCCATCGCCTGCATGTCCGCGTCGCGTAGCGCCTTGAGTAGACCGCCAAGTTGCCTGCGCATGGCATTGGATTGCAGCGGAGTGAATGCAGCCTGCCCTTGGGCGGTGGCATCGGGTGCAACGGCCCGCGGCACCGAAGGCAACAGTTGAGAAGCCACAGCGTCCAGTACAGGGACCATACGCATCAGGCTGCTGCGCACGGCCTCCAGCAAAGGCCCCAGTGTGTCGGTAACTTCGTTTTGCCGCAAAGCCGCCTCGGCCCGCGCAGCCCATGCCGACAACTCTCCCACCCCCAGGGTTGCAGCCAGCCCTTTCAGGGCATGCATTTCCCGTTGGGCCGCATCCCGCTTGCCGGACGCCAAACACGCTTGCACCCTGTCGGAGATTTGCACGGCATCGCCCACAAACGCCCGCATCGTGCGTTGCAACAGGCCCGCATTGCCACCCATGCGCGCCAATGCGCCTGCGACGTCCACCTCCTTCGGCCAATCCATGGCGATGGCTGCGGAAAGGGGCACTGGGGACTCTGCGCCTGAAGGCCTGGCATTCCAGTGCACATGCCGCTGCAAGGTGGCCACCAGATGGCTCAAATCGAATGGTTTGCCCACATGGTCGTTCATACCGGCTTCCAGGCAGGCTGCACGGTCCGACGCCATCGCGTTGGCGGTCATGGCAATCACGGGCAATTGCCCCAAGCCCAAGCCATGGCGGATGGCCCGGGTGGCATCGAGTCCACCCATCACAGGCATCTGCAGGTCCATCAGGACCACATCAAAAGGAGGGGCAGCAGCTGCCACTGCGTCAACCCCGACCTGGCCGTTCTCCGCCAAGGACACCAGGGCACCTTGCGCCGAAAGCAGTTCCTGCGCAACCTGCTGGTTAATAGGGTTGTCCTCCACCACCAGAATGCGCATGCCGCACAGCCCTTGAGGGGTCCGCGCGGAGGGCGCAATTTCCGTAGCGGAGCGCAACCTTTGGGCACTGGACAACACGTCCAGGAACATGGTGGCAGTCAATGGTTTGACCAGAAACCCGTCCAGCAATTCCTGTTCGCGGTGGGTGCGCTGGGCCAGTAATTCACGTCCCTGGCCACTGAGCATCACCATTTTTGGCAGTTCACCACTGCCATACAGCCGCCGTACATTGCGCAGGGTTTGCCACCCATCCATGCCGGACATTTGCCAATCGACAAAAATAATGTCGAATGGGGTGGCGCCCTGCAGCAGCCGTTCTTGCACCAGTTGCAGCGCCTGTTCTCCGCTGCTGGCTTGGGTCACCTCCCACTGCAAGGACCGCATCAGTTCTGCACTGGTGCTCAGCGCGACCGCGTTGTCATCCACCAGCAACACATGGGGCACGTGATTCACCACCGTAGCCATTCTGTTGCGGTCCGTGGAATCAGGCAATGCCATGGTGGAAAAAGGCAAACTCAGCTTGAAACTGAAAGTGCTTCCACACCCCAGGGCACTGGCAAGCACCAGCTCGCTCCCCATAAGCTCCACCAGCCTCTGCGAAATCACCAAGCCCAAACCGGTGCCGCCAAACCGGCGCGTGGTGCTGGCCTCGGCCTGGGAAAATCCCTCAAAAATCCGGGCCTGGTTTTCTGGCGCAATGCCAATACCCGTATCCCGCACGGCAATCTCCAGAACAACCCGGTCTGCGCTACGCGTCAACAGGCGCCACCGGACGACGACCTCTCCCTGCGAAGTGAATTTGACCGCATTGCCACCCAGATTGATCAACACCTGCTTGATGCGCTGTGCGTCACCGACCAATACCTGGGGAATGGCGGGATCAACATCAAACAACACGTCCACATTCTTGGAACCCAGGTTGGACGACAAAATCACCGACAGTTCGGCCAGAAGGGTGTCCAGCTGGAACGGCTCGGGATCCAACTGCATCTTGCCTGCTTCGGCTTTGGAAAAATCCAGAATATCGTTCAGCAAACCCAGCAGCGAACGCGCAGCCCCTTCGGCCTTGGCGGCGTAATCACCCTGCCGGGCAGACAGCGGCGTGTTGTGCAACAGTCGGAGCATGCCCAGGATGGCGTTCATGGGTGTGCGGATCTCATGGCTCATATTGGCCAAAAACTGGCTCTTGGCCACGCTGGCCTGCTCGGCCTGAACCATGGCATGGCGCAGGGAATCTTCGTATTCCTTTTGGGGTGAGATGTCGTAGGCCATGCCCAGATGGCCGATCAGTTCACCCGTGGCTCCAACCATGGCGGAGGTCATCAGGGAAACAGTGAGGGTGCTGCCATCCTTGCGGACGAAGGTCCACTCCGCTTGCTCTGTGGACCGCATGACATCAGCAAAAATTTCATCCATGCTCGGCTCCCGCCCCAACAGCAGCGCCAGGGACTCTTTGACGATGCCCAACTGGTGCACGTCGAAGAATTTGCTGGGCGTCAGCTTGCCAATCACTTCTTCAGCCTGGTAACCCAGCAGTCGCTCCGCGCCTTTGTTGAATACGGTAATTTTGCGGCTCAGATCCATGGCGATCACAGCCACATTGACCGCAGAGTCGAGCACGTTTTGCAGCATGGCCGAGGTTTGCGCCAGGCTGGTGCTGACCGACTGCGCCGCTTCCGTGGCATTTTTGAGCTCTGTGATGTCGACACGAAAGCCCACGGTATGTCCGTCGGGGGTTTTGCGCTCCACAATGCGCAGGTATTTACCGCTGTCCAGTCTTTGTTCCAAAGTACCATTGGCCGCCTGGTGCATCGCCACGCGTTCTGCGACCCATGCGTCCACGCGACCAATGGCCTCCGCGTACTGGCCATTTTCTGCACCCCGGCGGATCAGGTTTTCAAACGTTTCGCCCGCTTGCATCACCTCGGCGGACTTGTCGTACAGCAAACGGTATTTGTCATTGCAATACACCAGGCGGTCATCCGGGTCAAACAGCACAAAAGCCTCGTCGATCGCGTCAATCGCCCCTCGCAGCACCGCCTCGCTGCGTTCCAGGGTGAGTTGCGCCTCCTTGGCCTGGGTCACATTTTGAAATGCGCCCACCAAACGGACCGCTCCCCTGTCGTCAAACTCCACCTCTCCCACCGAGCGCACCCACAGGGGGTCACCATGCGCATTGGTGAATGGCAAAGTCAGGTCCCACCCCATGCCGGACTCCAGCGAAGCCACCGTGGCCGCTTGCAGCGCAGTTTGGGCGTCCGGGGGATAGAAACCCATGGCTTGCGCTGGGGTGGGTTTGAAACCGGGCTGCACTCCATGAATTTCGCAAGTTTGCGCACTCCAGGTGATCGCATGGGTTTGGAGGTCAATCTGCCACGCCCCCACACCGGCCACGCGCCCCGCACGGTCCAGAAAGGCCTCCATATCACGGAGATTTTCTTCGGTGCGCTTGCTCTGCGTGATGTCCATGTGGACACCGGCAATCCACTCGGGACGTCCGTCCGGGGTATGGGTTAGCACCTTGGCACGGCTGAGGACCCATATCCAATGGCCCTCCTGGTGTTGCACCCGCATCTCACAAACATAACTTTCGGTTTCGCCACTCAAACAGGCAGCCAGGCTGTTATTGGACCGCACCAGGTCATCCGGCTGCACCCGGCGGTCCCAAAAGTCCAGAATATGGGGACCGACTTCCTCTGGCGCATAACCCAACATGGCACTCCACTGGGCATTGATCCGGCCTTCCCGTGTTTGCACATTGAGCTGCCAAGTGCCTACATTGGTGCCCAGCAAAACACTGTCCGAGCGCTCCTTTTCACGCGCCAGCGCTTCTTTGGCCTGTATTTGTTCGGTCACATCACTTTCGAGCGACATGAAACCGGTGATTTGACCCGTGCTGGAACGCAAGGGCTGAATCTCCAGATCCACCCAATAGTCGCGCCCGTCTTTGGCGCGATTGCGCAGCACCTGGCGGCAGGTCTGCCCCGCCTGCAAGGCGTCCTGTATGGCGCTCAGCACTGCGGGGTCTGCGTTCTCGCTGTGCAACAACGCCCCGATGTTCCTGCCCATAACTTCTTGCCCACGGTACCCTGTGATACGGGTAAAACCCTCATTCACCCAGGTAACGCATTGCCGCGAATCGGAAATCACCACGGCATTGGAGGTGCGCTGCGCCACCAGGGCCAGACGGCTCAAGTCCCGGGTCATGTTCGCTGCCATAGCCACTGCCCGGGCTCGTGTAGCCAAAAGCAGCCATACCACCAGACTCACCAAAATGCTCATCGCTGAGCCCATGAATGCTTGACGGGCCGGGGCACTCAAGTCGACCGAATGCTCAAAACCCGCAGTGGTATTGACGCGCACCTGAAAAACTTGCCCACCTATCTCGATCGGGCGCGCCACTGAAAACATCGCGTTGACGTGGCTGTTGATGGTGCTGGCCACATCGGACGCCCCCAATGGGAATTCACTGTCAAAGAGCAACGTCGACGGACTGATGTCCAGCCCATCAAACACCTGAAAATCAACCAAATCCTGGGTAGCATCCACCGTGTGCTCCATGAATGTGGCCACCGCAATGGGCGCATAGGCCCAACCCCGAAATGCGCGCAAGCGCTCGACTTCGGTTGCGGGAACCTTGACCTGGGAATACAGGGGCAGGAAGTAGACAACCCCTGGCCGTTTCAACACATCGTGTACCAAAGTAACACGTTCGCTCAGCACAGGCTGGCCCCCTCGCATAGCGCGTTCGGCCGCCGAGCGCAGCACGGCTTGCGACCCCATGTCATAGCCGGGGGCCGTGCGGTTGCGTTCCAGCGGCTCTGCATATCGGACAATGAACAAATCTGCCGCGTCGCCCCCACCATGCACGGCAAAGTCAGGAGCTCCGCCTCGGCGTTGGGCGGCAACGAAGGCCGGCAGGTCGCCACGTCGAACCCGGTCCACCATGCCCAGGCCCTGTACGCCGGAAAATTCCCGCTCCAGGTCCCGCGAGGCCACCCAATGACCGAATGCCCGGCGCGACACAACATCACTGGCCACCACCAAGCCCCGGATACCGCGCAAGGGGCTCAATAGCCGGTTAAACTGCGATTGAATATCCGCCTCAATGCGGTCTGCATGGTGTGCGAAATTCAGCTGCGCATCAGAATAGATCTGTTGCCGCAGCGCATGCACCCGGTAAGCCGTCAACCCAAGTCCGGCCACCAGCAACGCCACGGCCCATGCAAACGGCGCTTTTCCGTAAGCCACTTCGGCTTTGGCCGGTTTATCTGGCGCCTTGCGTCGCCAGATGCGATGCAACCACAGGCCCGCAAAACCCAATGTGGCAATTAACAGCGGTGCACAACCGTACAACAAGGTTTGCGCGGCTTCGGCAGCCCACGCCGGCGACGGTAAATCCGACTGGGCCCACACTCCGGTCGGCCACCCAGCCCAAACAAACACCATGACAGGGAATATGCGCAATTGATGTGTCTCCGTTCCCTTTTTATACCCCATGGCATCTGGCACGGTGAGTCCCGATGGTAAATTTCTCAGCAACCCAAATAATTTCCCGTACATGGGTAATGATTGCCACGGTGAAGCATCACCAGGCCCCGTGCGTGCTGGCCATCGGCCTCATGCGGGCTTGATTTGCTGTTCAGAAATGACCGGTATTACGCTACAAAAATAGTAGCTGCTTGCGCAGTGATTACGCGGGCTACAGCCATTTTTCTCTTAAATTTTTATCAAATACCTTCGTATGTCCAAATCGATACGCCATGCGCTGATGTCCCTGCGGGACCTGGCGGCATCTGCCAGTCCTTTTGTGGTGGTGGCCGTGGCCCTTTTGTGGCTGGCGTACTGGTGGCTCAACCCCACTCCGCCCAAGCGCATCACCCTGGCCACCGGCCCCAGCCAAAGCGCCTATGCAGAATTTGGCGCGCGTTATGCAAAAGCCCTGGCCGCCAACGGAATCGACGTGGTGTTGCTGCCCAGTGAAGGCTCTTCTGACAACCTGCAGATGCTGCGCGAGGGGCGGGCCGACTTGGGTTTTGTACAAGGGGGGACCGCCCTGCCCCAACCAGACCGCGATGCCAGCTTCACCTCCCTGGGCAGCCTGTTTCTGGAACCCGTTTGGCTGTTTTACCGCGAAGCGGCGGCCCTGCAGGTCACCCGCACGGGACGTTTGACAACACTCACCCAGTTGCGCCATCTGCGCGTGAACGTGGGCACGGCCGGCAGTGGCGTGCCCAACCTGATGGCCACTCTGCTGGACCTGAACCGGCTGGACAACAAGGCCCTGCAGCTCTCGCAGCTGGAACAAACGCCCGCCACCGTGAAATTGCTGGGGGGGCAGCTGGATGCGCTGGTGTTTGCCTCGGCCCCGGAATCCCCCATGGTGCAAATGCTGCTGCAAACACCCGGCATTCGGCTGATGGATTTTGGGCAAAACGAGGCGTATGCGCGCCGACTGTCCTTTCTGACCCCCGTGACTTTGCCCCGTGGCGTGGTGGATTTGGCGCGCAACCTGCCGCCGCAGGATGTCCGTCTGATCGCCACCACCACCACCCTGCTGGCACGCGACGGGGTCCATCCGGCACTGCTGCAATTGCTGTCGCAAGCCACCTTGTCGCTGCACGGCACGGCGGGCTGGTTCAACCGGGCCCACGAGTTTCCCAAAGCCACGGGCACGGATTTCACCTTGGCCCCGGAGGCCGAGCGCACCTTGCGCTCCGGCGTGCCCACACTGCAACGCTATTTGCCCTTTTCCTGGGCCAATCTGGTGGAACGCATGTGGCTCGCGCTGGGGATCATTGTGGCGGTGCTGTTGCCGCTAGGCAAAATTGCACCGCCCCTGTATGCATTTCGGGTGCGCTCGCGTGTGTTTCGCTGGTACGGCCAACTGCGTGCGCTGGAGGACCGCTGGGAAACGGGCAGTGCGCAGACACCGGAGTTGCTGGAGGAACTCAAAACCCTGGAAAACCGGGTGGAGAAAGTGATCGTACCGCTGTCCTATGCGGACGAACTCTACGCCCTGCGCAACCACATTGAGCTGGTGCGCCAGAAACTGCTCAGAACGTAGTGTCCACGCTGTTGCGCATGGCAATCTGGGCGACAGCGTCCAGCGCGCCATCCACCACCGTTTGTCCGTTCACCACGCGCAACTGGCCCGCCTGCGCCAGTTTGTCGCGGGACCGCCGGGTCATGGACTGGGGCGTCCCAAACACACTGGTAAACAAGAACAAGGTGCCGTGCGGACTGGCCCAGGTCAGTTGTGTGCGCACCCAGTGGTCGTTGACCAGGAGCTCCACCCAGGACCCCAAAGGCAGCGAGTCCATATCCACATCCGCCGCGTTGCTGAATGTTTCCACCGGCACCGCTGGTGCATCTGGTGTCTGCAGCGGTGGCAACTCGGGCAACTCCATGAAGTTGGAGGCTTGTGCCTCCTCGGGTGCAACCCAGGGGTTGCCATCTTCGATCTGGCGCGCCCGCGCGCTGGTAGGTGGTTTGGCATCGACTTTGGGTGGAACCCCAAGCTGAACCACCGATACGATGGATTTGCCCGTGGCCTGGAACGCCAACTGGTGCAAACCCATCAGTGCCTCGAAGAAGGCACTGGTTTTGGTCGCCGGGTAATGGATGGTCTCCAAACCATCACGCAAGGTTGCGAGCAGCAAGGGAACCAGGCGTGTGAGTTTGGCGATATTTTTGTGCGCCAGTTCAGGGTGCGCACTCCAGAGCAAGGCCGATATCAGCGCCTGGTATTTGTCGGCGGCTTTGGAATCAGCCCCCCCCACAATGCGTGCCTGCGCCACCACCTGGGCCCAGGGCCCGCACAAGAAGTCAATCACCACTTCGGGCACACGGGCAGCATCGGGATGGTCGTCAATTTTTCGGGCAATTTTTTCGGCCAAAAGATTGCGTTGCTCTGCATGTTGCAAAGCTTTCACGGCGGCCTCACGGGCACGCTCCTTGTCCAGGGCTTCGATGCGCCAAGTCTCCCGCAATTCCGCCAGTACCCGCTCAAACGGTTCGGTGTTTTCAATGGTGGCACTTGCCAGCGGGGCCAGCACCTGCTCCAGATGGGTCACAAATGCAGAAAACCCGCTTGCCTGCACCGACTCGTAGGCCAAACTGCGGTGGGTGATCTCCTGCAACAACTCGCGCGCGGGGTGTTGTTTGTCAGTGAAAAAACGGGGGTCCACCAGCGACAGCAACAATAGCGCGGGCTCCAGCTCTGCAATCAGGCGCTGAATGGGCTCCAGCAGACGCGGGTTTCGCACCATGTTGTCCACCATCAGGGTCACCACTTCCAGGCTCAGCGCCTGCGCCACACCGCTGGCCGTGCGCCGCAGCACATCCCGAATCGCTTCCACCGGAGAGTCGTCACTGGCCCCCGGCGCCTGCACAGCGCCTTGGCGCTGTTCCAGACGGCGCACCACCTGGTCGATCTGCTTCATCTCTGCAAGCGCCTCAAACGCAGCGGGCACCGTGGACGCAAAATCGGAGACTGGCGCCGAGGCTTCAAAATCGCCCTCTTCAAATTGGCGCGCAAACTGCTGGGCAAACGACTGCAGCCGGTTGGCCGGAGCCTTGGGCTCCAAATCGCCGGACAGCAGGCGGCGCAATTTATCCAGCGTCAAAAGCGCATCGTCTTCGCCGCGCACCGGCTCCGGCGCACTGGCACCGACCGACCGCGCCCGATCCACCAAGCCAACGGAGTTTTCGCCCCCCGTCGCAATGCCCTTCCTGGGCTGTGGCGCCCATGCGGGCGGAGCCGAGTAATGCATGTCCAGCGACACGCTGCCAGGAACGCCGACTCCTGCACCGGCGGCGGCTTGCACCACCGCATACCCAGCGGCCGCCACCCCTTGGCTCCTCAATTTTTCGGCCAGGGTACGGTACATCGCATTGAGCTCCGGCCCCAGAGCCACACTCATACTGGAGATCCAGTCCATGCGGGTCGCACCCGGCACATCAATTTTTTCCACCACTTGTTTGAGGGCATTCACATACGCTTCAGGTCGCAAGGGATTGCTCTCAGGCCGCACCGTACGCATGCCCAATGTGCTGCAAATCAGGGTATTGAGGTCTGCCAAGCTGGCATCCACTGCCATCAGGGCCACCTGCTGTGCCCGCGCCATGGCGACGCTTTCCTGCACCTGCCCCTCGTCCATCAACTCCAACTGGTCGAAGTGCACCTCGGCCATCGACCGCGGGCTGGACTTTTTCGCCTGTTCGGGATTGGTGAAAACCGCCAGCAGCGCCTTGGGGTACAACGAGCGCAATTCCGCATCTTTGCCTTGCAGTAATTTGCCCAAAACAATCAAGGCATCCCGTTCATACACCGTGCGCGCCGTCAGTTCACGGGTGTACAAAGCCCTGCCGGTTGCGGCCACCAGCTTGCCCATCAGCGCCGCCCCCCCCGCTGCTGCTTCTTCAAGAGTGGCCCGGTACAGGGCCTGGTGCGGTGCTGCGGGCGGTGTGCTGGCTTGCATGGTGACCAATCGATATGAGGGCTGCGGCTTTCTATATGGCCGGATGCCCCCAAAACCCCTAACTTATTTGAGCGCCTTGTAGCGCATGCGCTTCGGTTTGGCGCCTTCTTCACCCAGACGGCGTTTTTTGTCGGCTTCGTACTCCTGGTAGTTACCGTCAAAAAAGGTCCACTGGCTATCGCCCTCGCAAGCCAGGATGTGGGTGGCAATGCGGTCCAGGAACCAACGATCGTGGCTGATGACCATCAAGGTACCGGCAAATTCCAGTAAGGCGTCTTCCAGCGCACGCAGAGTTTCCACGTCCAGGTCGTTGGAAGGCTCGTCCAGCATCAGTACATTGCCGCCCGCGATCAGTGTCTTGGCCAGGTGCAAGCGCCCGCGCTCTCCGCCGGACAAGGTGCCTACGCGTTTTTGCTGATCCGCGCCGTTGAAATTGAAACGGCCACAGTAGGCCCGGCTGGCCATCTGGAACTTGCCCACGTTCAGAATATCCAGGCCGCCGGAGACGTCTTCCCAGACCGTCTTGTCGTTGGCCAGGTCGTCACGATTCTGGTCCACAAAGGCCATCTTGACAGTTTGGCCGATCTTGACTTCGCCGGAATCGGGCTTCTCGCGGCCCGCAATCATCTTGAACAACGTGGATTTACCCGCCCCGTTGGGGCCGATGATGCCAACGATGGCGCCCGGTGGCACCTTGAAGCTCAGATTGTCAATCAACACACGGTCGCCAAAGGACTTGGTCACGTTGGTGAATTCGATGACTTCCTGGCCCAGGCGGTCCGCCACGGGGATGAAGATTTCATTGGTTTCGTTGCGTTTTTGGTATTCAAAGTCGCTCAACTCTTCAAAGCGGGCCAGACGGGCCTTGCTCTTGGCCTGGCGGGCCTTGGGGTTCTGGCGCGACCATTCCAACTCTTTCTTCAAGGCCTTGGCACGGGCCTCTTCGCCTTTTTGCTCGGCTTCCAGGCGCGCTTGCTTTTGCGTCAACCAGTCGCTGTAGTTGCCCTTGTAAGGGATACCGGAGCCCCGGTCCAGTTCCAAAATCCACTCGGCGGCATTGTCCAGGAAGTAGCGATCGTGGGTAATGGCCACCACGGTGCCGGAGTAACGCTGCAAAAACTGCTCCAGCCAGTCCACGGATTCGGCGTCCAGGTGGTTGGTCGGCTCGTCCAGCAGCAGCATGTCGGGCTTGGACAGCAGCAGGCGGCACAGGGCCACACGGCGCTTTTCACCACCGGAGAGCACGCCGATGTTGGCATCCCATGGGGGCAGGCGCAGGGCGTCGGCAGCAATTTCCAACTGGTGCTCGGAATCCGTGCCAGCGGTGGCGATGATGGCTTCCAGCTCGGCCTGCTCGGCGGCCAAAGCGTCAAAGTCGGCATCTTCGGCACCATAGGCGGTGTAGACCTCTTCCAGACGGGCTTTGGCGGCGAACACCTTGCCCATGCCGGATTCCACGCTCTCACGCACCGTTTGGGTGGGGTCGAGCTGAGGCTCCTGGGGCAGATATCCGATGTTCAGTCCGGCCATGGGCTGGGCTTCGCCTTCGATTTCCTTGTCCAGTCCGGCCATGATTTTGAGCAGTGTGGATTTGCCCGAGCCGTTGGTACCCAGCACACCAATCTTGGCGCCTGGGAAAAAGCTCAAGGAAATGTCTTTAAGAATATGACGCTTGGGCGGCACGATCTTGCCGACGCGGTTCATCGTGAATACGTATTGGGCCATTGCTGTACTAATTTATCGGGAGTAAAGGCAGCATTATCGACTGCCGCACAGAAAGGCGCAGCCCGACACGCCAGACGCAAGGGGAATTATGGTCCTTCTTGCGGGCGTCCGAGGTTGTTGCGCAAAGCCGCCTGGGCTACTGCGTCCAGCGCGTTATCCATGACCCGCCCATCCGATACCAGACGAATCAGGCCCAACCCCCGCAATCGGTCCATGGTTCGCCGGGACATGGAATGCGCCAGGCCGCCACCGGAAATGAACATGAACAAGGTACGGTGCGGGCTGGCCCAGGTGAGTTGGGCACGCACCCACTGCCCGCCCAATGCCAAGTCAACCCAGGATCCTGTATTGAGATGGTCCGCTGACCACGACTGCTGCGCCATCGGATCAAAAGCCTCAGGTGGCTCCACATACTCTTCCGGCAGGACCGGGGGCTCCTCCAAATAACCCGAATCACCGGCTTCGTCGTCCACGATCCAGAGTTTATCAGGCGGTAAACCAACATTGCGCACAGCCGCTTCATGGGCCGTCGGCGACGGCGCTTCGTCAGTTGCAGAGCCGGGTCGGGGGTTGTCGAAGGCCTTTTCGTGGAAAGTGATCAGCGCATCAAAGAAAACGACCATGCGCTCTGGCGGATAGGAAATCAACTCCAAACCCTGGCGCATTTTGACCAGCATGCCGGGCACCATCTGCACCAGCCGCGCCCGGTTGCGCCGCGCTAACCGCGGGCGCACACTCCAGACCAGGTCGTCCACCAACGCCAAATAGCCATCGGCGTCCACGGCGCCATCCACACACCGCAGTTGCGACTCTGCCACGACTTGCGCCCATGGTCCACGCAAAAAGGTGACCACCATTTCGGGTATGGTTTTTTTCTCCAAGCGCGCGGCAAAGTCTTCGGCCAAACGTTGCGCCAGCAGGTTGCGCTGCTCGGCATGCAACAGGCCGCGAGCCGCTTCTTCGGCGCGCTGGCGCTGGTCGTGTTCGTCACTCGCCCAGCGCGCCTCCAGTGCGTGCAACACATCGGCAAATGCAACAGCATCGCCTTCGCCCGCCGCGAGTTGTTGGATCGCCGCTTCAAACGAGGCATGAAAATTGAAAAACCCCGGCTCTTCAGGTGAAGAAAAACCCAGGCTTCGATGGGTCATCTTGTCCAGGAACTGGCGGGCAGGATGTTGGCGCTCGCTGAAAAAACGGGCGTCTGACTGCGACAGCCTGATCAGCAGAGGCTCCATGGAATGCAGACTCTGGCGCACCGCAGCCAGCAGGCGGTGGTCACGCATCAGGTTTTCCAGCATCAGCCGCACCACCTCCTCCCCCAACTGGCGCCCCAGGTACTTGCTTTGGGCATGTTCACGGTGCACGCTTTTGCCACCCCGCGCCGCCAGGGGCGGGGCCTTCAGCCCAGGTGCCGCAGTTTGGCCCGCGCGCTCGGCCAAGCGCTTCATCATGGGCTCCACCAGCTTCAGGTCTTCCAGCGCAGCAAAAGACGCGGGCACCGTGTGGGTAAAGTCACCAGCCCCGCCTGCCTGGGCGCCCACTTCCAGCTCACCCGACAGCAGGCGGCGCAACTTGTCCAGTGTCAGCAAGGTGCGGGTCACCGAATTTTCTGGTGCTTTGCTGCGCCCGCCGAACTCGCCCCCCGGTGCGCCCAGCGGCCCGACGGGCTCCACCCCCTGGGAGCGCAGCCAATCGGAAACCTCCCGGTACAACTGCCGCAAACTGACCCCCAACAGACCGGCAGCAGTGCTCATCAGAGCAGCGCGCGCATCTTCCTGCGGCACATGTTTTGACAAGGTTTCGCGCAAGGCGTAGACAAAGGACTCCGGCTTGAGCGGATTCAAATGCGCTTGCACGGTGGTCCAGCCCAACAAGGTGCTGACCAGGGCGTTGAGCGTGGGCAGCACGTCATCCACCGCCTGAAAAACCTCTTGCTGCGTCAATGCAAATTCGATATTGGCGTCGATTTGCTCTTCCTCCAGAAACTGGAAATCATCAAACCGCACCGTGGCCTGTGCGTTGACCCGTTGCCTGTCCCCACCGTATACGGCGGCGCGCAATGCCGTAGCAAAGGTCTTTTTTACCGCCATGTGCTGGACCGCCAGCCCCACGATAGCGTCTTGCCCCGCCGGACGCATTTGCCCATACAGCGGTTTATTCTTGGCCGCCATCACCGCCGCCTGCAGCCCGTTCAGAACATCGTCCACCAAGGCATCGCTTTGCTCCAGCACCGCCTCGATACAGGCTTGCAAGGAGGGCTTGGCACTGCCCGCATCGTGCGCCACCCCCAGGCGTCGCAGTATGAATTTTTTCATCATGCTCCCATTCTCCCAGTTGCAAGGCCCCAGCGCCAATGCTTTGACACATTGTTACCGTCCCCGCGTACGCCATTGACCGGGAACAAAGCATTTTTCCCCCGCAACGCCCAACGTGCGACAATAGGGGCTGTTGTGGTGCGTCAGTTGCCCACAATTTCAGCACCATGCTGGGGACAAGACCGACAATCAGCGTCCCGCTTTTGAATCTATCTGCCTTTGACTGACTGGGTGTTACGGCACCCAGACAGGCCGATATCCCAAGCGCCCTGGATGGGTGCCCAACTATGAACTTCGAAGAATTGAACCTGGCTCCTGCCATTGTGAAAGCGGTGCGCGAGCACGGTTACGAGACCCCTACGGCCATTCAGGCCCAGGCCATTCCCCTGATCCTGGAAGGCCACGATCTGCTGGGAGGCGCCCAAACCGGTACCGGTAAAACCGCCGCTTTTGTGCTGCCCATGCTGCACAAGCTGGCCATGAACCGCAGCGCACAAAACAAATTTGGCGGCACCGGCATCCGTGCCCTGGTGCTGACCCCCACCCGCGAACTGGCCGCCCAGGTGGAAGAGTCGGTACGCACCTATGGCAAATTCCTGCAACTCTCCAGCACGGTGATTTTTGGCGGTGTGGGCATGAACCCGCAAATCTCCAAACTCAAAAAAGGCGTGGACATCCTGGTAGCCACCCCTGGCCGCTTGCTCGACTTGCAACAGCAAGGCATGCTGGATTTGGGCCAGGTACAGATGCTGATCCTGGACGAAGCCGACCGCATGCTGGACATGGGTTTTATCCACGACGTCAAGAAAGTGCTGGCCCTGGTGCCGAAAGAAAAGCAGAGCCTGCTGTTCTCCGCCACCTTCAGCGACGAGATTCGCGATCTGGCCAATGGCCTGCTGAAAAACCCGCAAAGCGTGCAGGTCACCCCCCGCAACACCACGGTGCAACGCATCACCCAGGTGATTCACCCCGTGGGACGCGGCAAGAAAAAGGCGCTGTTGGCGCACATCATCCAGGAACAAAACTGGAGCCAGGTGCTGGTGTTCACCCGCACCAAGTTCGGCGCCAACAACGTGGCCGAATTTTTGGAAAAAAACGGCATCACCGCCATGGCACTGCACGGTAACAAAAGCCAGTCGGCACGGACCCAAGCCCTGAGCGGCTTCAAAAGCGGTGAAGTGCGCGCCCTGGTCGCCACCGACATTGCCGCCCGCGGTATCGATATTGACGACCTGCCCCACGTCGTGAACTACGAAATCCCCAACGTCAGCGAAGACTATGTGCACCGCATCGGCCGCACCGGCCGCGCCGGAGCCGATGGCGCCGCCGTCAACCTGGTGTGCCTGGATGAAGAGGGCTTCATGCAGGACATCGAACGCTTCACCAAGCAAAACATCGAAGTCAAAATCATCGAAGGTTTTGGCCCCGAGCCTGGCGAGCGGGCAGAGCCCATCGCCATGGGGCGCCAGACCATTTGGGGCGGTGCCGGCAAACCGCCTAGCCGCGACGTGATGCAGGCTGCGGCCAAATCCGCTCGGACCGAGATGCTGCAGCGCGTGCGCGACAGCAAGGCCGCCCGCCCTGGTGCGGGTGGTGGCGGCAATACAGGTGGTGGCCGTGGCGGCCAGGGTCCCCGTGGTAACGCAGGCCATGGTGGTGGCAATGGCGGTGGTGGTTTTGGTGGTGGCCGTGGTGGCGAGCAAGCTCCCCGTCCACAAGGCGCCCGTCCTCCACAAGGTCGCGGGCGTGGTCCCGTGGGTGACGCACAGCCGCGCAGCCATGAAGGGCGTTTTGCGGGTGGCACTGCTGAACCACGCGCACCCCGTTCTGCCCCGGGCGGCCAACCAGACCCCATGCGCACCAGCGTCGATATGATGGCTGAACGCGGCGCTCGCCGTGGCGGCAATTTTGGCGGTGGCAACCGCAACGGAGGCTCCAATGGTGGCGGATACGGCGGTGGATATGGCGGCGGTGGCGGCGGCCAAAGGTCGGGTGGCTTTGGTGGCGGGGGCAACGGGTCTCGTGGGCCGGGAGGTTCTCGCGGTCCTTCTGGCCGATAAGAGCTACTCCAAAGTCATTTGCGTGGGGCGGCGTGCGCTGCCCCTGCAGCACCCCAAACTCGTCCAGCACACCGTGGACTTCAAGGCCGTGGCACCGTTCACGGCCTTGCCACATGTGGACGACGTATTTATTGCACTCGGCACCACCATCAAGGTCGCTGGCAGCCAGGCGGCATTCAGGGCCGTCGATTTTGAGGCTATTGTGGCTGTAGCCCGCGCTGGACGTGCGCATGGCGCTACCAAATTAGGAGTAGTCAGCGCCATGGGGGCGGACCCGAATTCCGGTATTTTCTACAACCGCGTCAAAGGCGAGATGGAACAGGCACTCGCTCATATGGGCTTCAAGAGCTTGGTGATGGCCCGCCCCTCCCTACTGGCGGGGGACCGGGAAGCACTGGAGCAATCCAGCCGCCTGGGCGAACGCCTCGGGCTGCTGGCGACGCGCTGGCTTAACCCGCTTATCCCGAACAACTACCGTTCCATTCAGGCCAGCGATGTGGCGAAAGCCCTGGTCAAAGCAGTCCAATCCGGCAAGCCGGGTGTGCAAGTGCTGTTATCGGGCGAAATGCAGGGCAGCTAGCGCTGCGCACACGGAAAAACTTCCACCCCTAGCCCCGCACAAACAATGTCACCAGCGGGTCCGGGCCCACCTGGCGGCTCCAATGCCCGTGAATGCTGGGGTCAAAGGTCTGGCCTTCGGGCAGCAGGTCTGCAGAGTAGAAATGCTCACCCGGTTTGAAAATGCGTGACACACCGCCCTGAATACCAATCTCCATCTGCCCGCCCAGAATAAAACACCACTGGGTGTACCCCGAGCAATGGAACTGGCTGCGAAAACCCACCGGGCTGGTGCGCAACTGGTACCCACCGGACACAAACAGCTCGGACAGCATGGACTGCGGTGAGCCCTGCTCCAGCGGCAGGGCCTCCTCGCGAAACTGGGCGCGGCCATCGGTATCGGTGAAGAGAACTACTTTGGTAAAAATTGCCATGGTGCGTTTCGCCGAAGTTAAATCCGTGCATTATCCCCAGCACAGGCCTGTTTTTGCCCAGGCCGCCTCACGCTGGCCACAGGGCTACGGCGTGTTAGGCCTCACCTTCTCCAGTGTCTGCCGAGGACAAAAGTTCCATGGCCTCGTCAATGAGCGCATGCAGGGCCACCACGCGCTGCTCACCCAAAATCTGGTTGATGCCCTCTTGCGCCACCCGCCATTGGCGTTGCGCCTCCACCCGCTTGCGCTGCCCCTCTTCGGTGGCGGTGATCAGGCGGCTGCGGGCATCGGCACCCGGACCAATCGCCAGCAGCCCGGCGGCCACCAGCGGCTGCAGATTGCGCGACAGGGTTGAGGTGCTGACCTTCATCTCCGCCGCCAGATCCACCGCACGAATGGGCCCGAGCTTGACCACGTAGGACAAGAGCGAGTACTGCGTGCCCTTGAGCCCGGTTTTGCCCACTTCATCGTCGTAATGCCGGGCCACGCGGCGCATGAGCTGGCGCAGCTTGAGGTTGGTGCAACCCTGGGGCTTTTGCAGGTCGGGCTTGACAAAGGTGTTCATTTTATTTATTGTACCTGCATCAGTTGCATATGCAACTTATTTTCAAACCACTTCTACGAAAGCGCAAAAACCATGTCGAACATCTCCCTGATTGAAACCTGGATGGCCCAGGAGCAAGAAGTCCTGGCACGGCTGGAGGCCGGCCCCGGCCCTGGCGTGGCACGGCCTGAGCAAATCGCTGGCTTGACCGGTTTGCAAATGATGCAAGCCATGCTGCGCGGCGAAATCCCTTACGCCGCCATCGCCAAGACGCTGGATTTCGCCATCATTGAAGTCAGTGAAGGCCGCGCCGTGTTCCAGGGCACGCCCGGCCCGGCGCATCTGAACCCGATGGGCACCATCCACGGCGGCTGGTACGCCACCCTGCTCGACTCGGCTCTGGGCTGCGCCGTGCACACCATGATGCCGCCTGGGCGCGCTTACACCACGGCCGAACTGGGTGTGAACCTGGTGCGGGCCATAGGTCCCAAGGTGACACGGGTGCGCGCCGAAGGCAAGATCATCCATTGCGGTCGGCAGCTGGCCACCGCCGAGGCACGCATCGTAGGCCCCGACGGAACCCTCTACGCCCATGCCACCACCACCTGCCTGGTTTTCGAGATGAAGCCGCCCGCCCAAGCCTGACTCCCCAGACAATGGCAGGCATGCGACTTCTACACACCATGCTGCGCGTGGGCAACCTCCAGCGCTCCATCGACTTCTACACCCAGGTGCTGGGCATGCGGCTGCAACGCACCTCGGAAAATCCGGAGTACCAATACTCGCTGGCATTCGTCGGATATGGCGGCAACCCCGAGCACGCCGAGATTGAACTCACCTACAACTGGGGCGTGGAGTCCTACGAGATGGGCACCGCCTTTGGCCACGTCGCCCTGGGCGTGCCCGATGTCTATGCGGCCTGTGAAAAAATCAAGGCGTCCGGTGGCAACGTTACCCGCGAAGCCGGACCGGTGAAGGGCGGCACCAGTGTGATCGCCTTTGTCACCGACCCCGACGGCTACAAGATCGAACTGATCCAGCGCGCCGAGCATGCCGCCGGTACAGGCCTTGGTTAATGGCGAGAAGCGGCAATAAGTTGCTGCTCCTTGGCAAACCAAGGCCCCAGTTTGGGGAAATACGGTCGATATTACAGGAGACCATCTATCCCAAAAAAGGCGGTGCTATGCCCTCTACCTTGCTTAGCCCCCCACCATCGAACTTGAAGTTTTGAAGTGGAGCCGACAGCTACAGCCCACCCGGTTCAACGATTACGTTGCACTTCGGTTCTTGGCGAACGCCATTTATTCCTTGCGCGCCGCGCAATCCTCCGAATTGGGCCCGACCAGCCGATGCCAGATGGCGCTGGAAGGCATCTATGCACTGTGCCCTGGGTCTATTTATCTGCACGGCCTTCTCCCTCTGGGTCAAGAAGGACACAAAGAGCTGGTCATCCAGGTTGCCACTGAACTGATGGGACTCCCTGTGGCAGACCGACACCAGATTTTGACCGCCAAAAACAACTGGAAACCCTGACCTGTGACGCCGCCGAATCGCTGGACGAACAGGACGTGCGTTTTATGGGGGCGATCGGTCACAAGGCCTTGTCGCAAGCACAACAGGTGTACCCCGACTGGTTTGAGTAACGGGCTTATCGTCTGGCCAGGCTTTGCGTGTCGCTGGCCAGCTGGGTGACGCGTGCCCAATCCCCTTGTGCAAACGCATCCGCAGGCACCACCCAGGAACCGCCCACACACACCACATTGGGCAACGCCAAAAAGTCAGGGGCGTTTTGCAGGGTCACGCCCCCGGTGGGGCAAAACTTCACATCAAAAAATGGACCACTCCAGGCCTTCAGCATGGCCGGGCCACCGGCTTGCATGGCCGGAAAAAACTTGAGTTCGGTAAAACCGTCCTCTTGGGCCATCATGATTTCACTGCCGGTGGCGACACCGGGCAACAAGGCCAGACCCGCATCGCGGCACGCCTGCCCCACGGCACTGGTGTAACCGGGGCTGACCGCAAAACGCGCGCCCGCATGGGCGGCCGCCTGGGCATCGGATTTGGAACGCACGGTGCCGGCGCCCACCACGGCTTCGGGAACCGCTTTGGCGATGGCTTCGATGCAGGCCAGGGCTTGCGGTGTGCGCAAGGTCACCTCCAGCATGCGAATGCCGCCCGCGACCAGTGCGCGCGCCATGGGCACGGCATGGGCCACATCGTTCAACACGATCACGGGAATCACGGGGGCGTCTTGCATCACTTGCAAGGCGGTAAAGCGGGGCAGGGAACTCATGGTTTTCTCCAGATAAAAACAGGGGCGACAGACTCAGGCTTGGTGCGCGGGCTCAAAGCCAGCTGCACGCGCCCTCCTCCGCCGCCAGCGCATTGCGGCGCATACCGGCAAAAAGCTCGCGGCCCATGCCCACACCGTTGGCGGCGCGCAGCGCTTCGGGCATGGCTTCCTGGGTACGGGCATCCCATTCGGCAGCATCCACCAGCACCTGCAGCGTGCCCGCGGTGGCGTCCAGGCGAATCACATCGCCATCGCGCACCTTGGCCAGCGGTCCACCGGCGGCGGCCTCGGGGGAGACGTGGATGGCTGCCGGCACTTTGCCTGACGCGCCGCTCATGCGCCCGTCGGTCACCAAGGCTACCTTGTAGCCTTTGCCCTGCAGCACCGCCAGCGGCGGTGTGAGCTTGTGCAGCTCGGGCATGCCGTTGGCCTGCGGCCCTTGCCAGCGCACCACACATATCAGGTCCTGGTTGAGTTCGTTGGCATTGAACGCCTGGTGCAAAGCCTCTTGCGAATCAAACACCCGGCAAGGGGCTTCAATCACATGCCTGTCTTCGGGCACTGCAGACACCTTGATTACGCTGCGGCCCAGATTGCCCTGCAGAAGCTTCAAGCCACCGCTGGCGCTGAACGGGCTGCTGGCCGGTCGCACCACGGAGTCGTCTTGGCTGGCGCCGGGATCCGTCCACTGCAAGGCACCGTCCGCTTGGGCCGAAGGAATGCCTGTGAATTCGCGCAATCCACCTGCGCGCACCGTCAGCACGTCAGCGTGCATGAAACCAGCGTCCAGCAACTCGCGAATGACGTAGCCCGGACCACCTGCGGCCTGGAACTGGTTCACGTCGGCGCTGCCGTTCGGGTAGACACGGGTGAGCAAAGGCACCACGTCCGACAGGTCTGAAAAATCATTCCAGTCGATGACGATGCCCGCCGCACGGGCCACCGCCACCCAGTGGATCAGGTGGTTGGTGGAGCCGCCGGTGGCCAGCAAGGCCACCATGGCGTTGACAATACAACGCTCGTCCACCACCCGTCCAATCGGTGCAAAACGCTGGGCTTTGGTGATGCCCAGCACGGTGCGGGCGGCCTCGCGCGTGAGTTCCTCGCGCACGCTGGCACCCGGGTTGATGAAGGCCGTGCCCGGCACATGCAGGCCCATGGCCTCCAGCAGCATCTGGTTGCTGTTGGCGGTGCCGTAAAAAGTGCAGGTGCCCGAGCCATGGTAGGCGGCGGATTCGGCCTCCAGCAGCTCAGTGCGGCCCACCAAGCCTTGGGCGGCTTTTTCACGGACCTTGGATTTTTCGTTGTTGGACAGGCCCGAGGTCATGGGGCCGGCGGGCACAAAGACCGTGGGCAAATGGCCAAAATGCAAGGCCCCAATGAGCAGGCCCGGAACGATCTTGTCGCACACCCCCAACATCAGGGCCGCATCGAACACGTCGTGGCTGAGCGAAATGGCCGTGGCCATGGCAATGGTGTCGCGGGAGAACAGGCTCAACTCCATGCCGGGCGTGCCCTGGGTCACGCCGTCGCACATGGCGGGCACGCCACCGGCCACCTGGGCCGTGGCACCCAGGCGGCGCGCCTCCAGCTTGATCAGGTCCGGGTAATGCTGCAAAGGCGCATGGGCCGAGAGCATGTCGTTGTAGGCGGTGACGATGCCGATGTGGGGGCCTTTTTCCGCCACCACCTTGAATTTATCAATGCCGGTGACACGGGATTTGTCACCGTCTGGCATGGCGGCAAAAGCATGGGCCACATTGGCGCAGCCCATGCGTTCGGCGCCCGGCTTGCGCTGGGCCGCCGCATCCACCTGCGCCAGGTAGGCGCTGCGGGTGGGCGCGCTGCGCTGGACAATGCGGCGTGTAACGGCTTCCACCGTGGGGTGGAGCGCGGGAGTGACAGCTTGAGAAGGGGCGGTGGTGTCTTGCATGGTGCTTTGTAACAAAATTACATAACGCATGGTAACTTGGAAACCGGATCTTGGGAATGCCGTGGGGTTACCAACGGGGTACGAACCGGCGGCCCTGCCTATACTTGTGCCATGACCTCTATTGCATCCCTACGAAAAAGCTACGAACGCGCTGAACTCAGCGAAGAAGCGTCCCACGGCGACCCCCTGGCCCAGTTCGAGCAATGGCTCAAGGAAGCCATTGCCTCGGAAATACCGGAACCCAACGCCATGACGGTGGCCACCGTGGCCAGCAACCTGCGCCCCAGCACCCGCATTGTGCTGATCAAGGGTTATGACGCACACGGCATCACCTGGTTTACCAACTACAGCAGCCGCAAGGGGGGGGAACTGGCCGGTAACCCGTTTGCCGCCCTGCAGTTTCACTGGGTGGAGCTGGAGCGCGTGGTACGCATCGAAGGGGTGGTCGAGAAAGTCAGTGACGCCGAAAGCGACGCCTATTTCCACAGCCGCCCGCTGGATTCGCGCATCGGCGCCTGGGCCTCGCCGCAAAGCCAGATCATTTCGGGACGCAGTGTGCTGGTGGGCAATGCAGCCAAATTTGGCGCCAAGTTTTTGTTGCAGCCGCCACGCCCTCCCCACTGGGGTGGCTACCGGCTCAAGCCCGACACCTGGGAATTCTGGCAAGGCCGCAAGAGCCGCCTGCATGACCGTCTGCGTTACACCCAAGCCCCCGACGCCACCTGGGTCCGTGAACGCCTGGCCCCCTGATGCGCCTCACAACAGCACTTTTTTGGCAGACTGCTTGACGGCTTGCGTCAGGCGCTGGGCGGACAGCGGTTCGCGCTCCCAGTGGTGCCAGTACAGCGCCACATCCACCGCACTGCCCGGCAGAATTTCGTGCAATTCCAGATGGCCGGGGCGCTCCACCAGAAACGGGTCGGGCACCATGCCCCAGCCCATGCCGTGCTCCAGAGCGCTTTCAAAGGCATCCACCGCCGGTACAAAGTGGCGCGGGTACTGCGGCGCGTCCAGTTGAAAATGTTGTTCCAGAAACGCGTCCTGCAAACCGTCCTTGCGGTTGAAAATGACGGCGGGGGTTGCCAGCAGGCGGTGCACCGACACCGCGCCGCTGGGGGTCCGGCACTGGGCTGCCAATGCGGGGGCGGCCATGCAGCGGTAACGCAACACGCCCAGCGGCTCAGCCAGGCAGCCGCGCATGGGCTGCTGCTGGGTACTGACGCAGCCCACCACATCTCCATTCTTGAGGGCCTCATGCGTGTGGTCCTGGTCGTCGATGACCACGTCCAGCAGCAGGTGCTGCTGCGCCAGCAAACCGGCCACGCCGGGCAGGAACCAGCTGGCCAGTGAATCGGCATTCACGGCCACACTCAAACTCTGCCAGCGGGCTGGCACACCGGTTTGGGGCCCCTGCTGCAGTGCCCCCACCAAATCCGCCTCCATCAAGCGCAGCTGTTTGACATGGCCCAGCAGGGCCTGGCCTGCCGGTGTGGCCCGCACGGTCTTGCCGCGCACCAGCAAACGCTGGCCCAAAGCGGCTTCCAGGGCCTTGATGCGCAACGATATGGCCGGCAAGGTTAAGTTGAGTGCCTGCGCGGCGGGGCCAAAGCCCCCTTGCTCCAATACCGCCGCCAGGGCCTCCAATTGCCTTGCATCCAGCATTCCGGCTCCTTTGATTAAAAATTAATTCACCAATCAAAGTTTAATTTAGTTTCATTTAATTTAAGACACCTTCCCGGCACACTGCAGGCACTCACACACCAACCTTTACCCACCGAATCGAAACCACCCATGCTGCTGTCTACCGCATCCTCCCTGGCCCCGGCGTTTTATGCCGGTTTGCTGCTCAGCCTGTCGCTCATCATGGCGCTGGGCCCGCAAAACGCCCATGTGATGCGCATGGGCCTGCTGGGCCAGCATGTGTGGCTGACGGTAGGCCTGTGCATCCTGTCGGACGTGTTGCTGATTGGCCTGGGCGTGCTGGGCCTGGCGCAACTGGGAGGCCTCTCGGCCCCCCTTAAAAACACCCTGGTGGGCGGGGGCATTTTGTTTTTACTGGTCTACGGCACCCAGGCGTTCAAGCGCTTTTGTGCGGGCGTGCCTGCCAATCCGCTGGATACGGCCGCAAAAGGGTCCGCACCCCTGACGCGCCGCCAAGCCACCGGGGCCGCTTTGGCCTTTGCCTGGCTCAACCCGCACGCCTGGCTGGACACGGCCGTACTGATTGGCACCGCCTCCATGGCCTGGGGCCAACCCGCCAACGCGGCATTTGGCATCGGCGCGGCGACCGGCTCGGCGCTCTGGTTTGTGGGTCTGGGCTTTTGCGTGCTCTGGCTGGGCCAGCGCCTGCAATCCCCGGCGACCTGGCGGGCACTGGACGGCCTGGTGGCCTTGATGATGTGGGGCACCGCGCTGGTGCTGGGCTGGGGTTTGCTGGGAAGTTAATGCCGGAAAAACGGCTCCAAAGCCTCCACCGGGCCGGGCCGCCCAAAATAGTAGCCCTGAAAATGGTGGCACCCCTCCCCCACCAGAAAATCGCGCTGGGTTTGTGTTTCCACCCCTTCGGCAATCACCATCATGTCCAGGCTTTTGCCCAAGGTGATGGTGGCACGCACAATCGCCGCGTCCTTGGGGTTGGACAGGGCTTCGTACAAAAACGACTGGTCGATTTTGAGCTGGTCCAGCGGCAGGCGTTTGAGGTAGCTCAGTGACGAGTAGCCGGTGCCAAAATCGTCCAGCGAAAAGCCCACGCCCTGCGCCTTGAGTGCCAGCATCTTGGCAATGATGTCGTCCACTTCGTTGACCAGCAGGCTCTCCGTGAGCTCCAGCTTCAGGCGCGTGGGCGGAGCCCCCGTGCGGTCAAGCGTGGCCAGCACCTCTTGCACAAACTGCTCCCCCAGGAACTGCAAGGCACTGACGTTGACCGACACCGTGAGGTGCGCGGTATGCGGCTGTGCGCTCCAGACCTTCAATTGCCGGCATGCGCTCTCCAGCACCCACTGTCCCAAAGGCAGAATCAACCGGGTTTCTTCCGCCAGCGGAATAAATTGGGCGGGCGACACCATGCCGCGCACCGGATGCTTCCAGCGGACCAGGGCTTCAACACCGGTGAGTACCCCCTGCTGGTCCACCTGGGGCTGGTAGTACACCAAAAACTGGTCCAACTCCAAACCCTGGCGCAGATCGGCTTCCAGTTCCGCGCGCGCGGTCATGGAGGCCTGCATTTCAGGGTCGAAAAAACGCAAGGTGTTGCCGCCAGCATCTTTGGCTTTGTGCAGCGCCAGGTCCGCGCGTTTGAGCAGGTCTTCCACCTGGAAGTCGCTGCCGTGGAACAGGGCCACCCCCACGCTGGCGCTGCTGTGGTGGGTCAGCTGGACCAGCGGATGGGGCTGGCTCAAGGCCGACACAATTTGCTCCCCCACCGCTTCCGCCTGGGCGCCCGCATCGGTGCGCTTGTCTTTCAGGTCCTGCAGCAAGACCACGAACTCGTCGCTGCCCAGGCGCGCCACCGTGTCTCCTTCGCGCACACAATAGTTCAAGCGCTCGGCGACCTGGCACAGCATCAAGTCGCCTTGGCCATGCCCTTGTGTGTCATTGAGGTTTTTGAAATGGTCCAGATCAATGAACAGCAAAGCCCCATTGCGGTGGTAACGCTTGCTGCTGGCCAGCGCATGCTGCAGCCGGTCCAGCAGCAGGCGCCGGTTGGGCAATCCGGTCAGGGGGTCGTAGAAGGCCAGATGTTTGATTTGGTCTTCCGCCAGCTTGCGCCCGGTGATGTCAGCAAAGGTGCAGACATAGTGGGTCACCGCTTCCTTGGCGTCCTTGACCGCCGAGATGCTCAACCACTCGGGGAACACCTCCCCATTTTTGCGCCGGTTCCAGATTTCCCCCTGCCAGGCCCCGCTGGCCGCAATGGATGCCCGCATGGCCCCGTAAAAGGCCGCATCGTGGCGCCCCGAACGCAGCAGGCCCGGGGACTGGCCCATGGCATCGGCCGCCGAATACCCGGTGATGCTGGTAAACGCCCGGTTGACCCGCAAAATAACACCGGCGCTGTCGGTGATGAACATGCCTTCGTGCGATTCAAACGCGGTGGCGGCAATGCGCAGTTGAACTTCCGAAAGTTTGCGCTCGGTGATGTCGGAGATAAAGCCGTGCCACAGCACCGAACCGTCTTCCAGCTTCTGGGGCGCGGATTTGCCGTACAGCCATCGGTCCGTGCCGTCTTCAAAGCGAATGCGGTACTCCTGCTCCCAGGGACTCAGGGTGCGGGCGGAGTGCTCCAGAGCGGCCACCCGCCCGGCCAGGTCGTCGGGGTGCACCAGTGCAAAAACACGCGAGGCGTCGTCCACCACGTCGTCGGGGTCCAGCCGGTAGATGTCACGAAAACCCGCGCTGGCAAAGGGAAAGCAGGCGCGGCCATCGGGGCGCAGCAAAAATTGGTAAACCGCCCCAGGCACCCGGCTGGTCAGGTCCTGCAACAGCGACAATGCCTGCGCCTGCACCCGCGTGTGGCGCCGCCGCGCCACAACATACCAGGACGTGGAAGCGGCGATCGAAAATAGAAAGACACTGGCCAGGGCCGCCTGCCCCAGAAGGCTGGATGCGGTTTGCGCATGGTTTGCAAAAGCGTTCCGGGTGTCAGCCCCGATCGCAACCAGCATGGGGTAGCTGTGCAGCTTTCGGAAGTGCAGGATGCGCTCCACGCCATCGAGCAAACCTACAGAGGTGTAGGTGCCGCTGCGGTCACGTTGGGCCAGGCGCGCGAACACGGGGCTGGCGGACAAATCCCCCTCGAACTGGTCCCGGCTCCCCACCCGTCGGGCACGCACGATGCCATCCAGACCAAACAGGGTGGCAACCCCGCGCTCACCCAATTGAAGTTCACCGTAAAAACGTGTGAAATAGCCCGGGTCCAGGGACGCCACAACGACCCCTCCAAAAACGCCGTTTTGGTCAACCATGGGCCTGGACAGTTCAACCGACAATCTGCCCGATGCCCGTTCGAGCACCGTGCGAGAGATAAACAAGGTATCTCTGCCTGCGGGCAGGTGCGCCTTGAAGTGTTCACGGTCCGACAGATCGACATGGCCACTGAACGGCAATGTGCTCTGCTGAAGAATGCCGTGTGCGTTGATGACCGCGACCTGCCCCAAAATGCGCCCATCAAAGAGCCCCGCATCGTTCATGGCCTGCAGGTTCATTTGGTGGCTGCCGTTCAAATAGGCCAACTGGACCAAGCGCAACGTTTGGTCCACACTGGTCAAGGTTCTTTCGGCATGCTCCTGGCTGACCCGCGCCAGATTGGCAATCTCGTTTTCGGTGGCAGCAAGGGTGCGTTGGCGATCGGACTCGATCAGGCCAAACACATGCCACCACACGGTCAACAGCAAGGTCGCGGCAACCAGCCATATCGAAAAATGGTGCAACAGCTTGCCATTGGACGAAAAAACCTGACCCGAAGATTCATGAAGAAGTGGCATGGGCGTGGGGCAAGGGCTCAGGCCTGGGAAGGACTACGCCCGTTAGAAACCGCAGTTGCAAGAAGTGAAATCAAAGAGAAATTTCATACACCAGACTCTGGTGTGCTGTGCGCCAGGCGCATGGCCCTGAATGCGATCGCAACTATCACCTGTCGTCACACGGGCGACTCTGACTTGGATCAAGCAAGGGTTTAAAACACCTTTATCCCCGCCAAGAAGTCGGCTACTTCACACTGACCGCATCGGTAATTCGGTAATACAGGCCATAGGGGTCGTCGTTGAGCACGGCAAACTGCCCCTCCACCACTACCGCCTCCAGCGAGTATTTCACCGGCGTCCTGGTTTTGACCTCCACCATGCTTTCGGGTCCGCCGGGCACGCAAAACGCGCAGGTCAGGGGCACCGAACTCAGCAAAAAATGCTTTTGCTTCTCGCCTGGGTCCAAGGGCATCATGAAACCCTGAATCCGCTGGCTCTTGTGGTGCAGGGCCTGCACCGTGGCCGGAAAGATCGGCAGGATGCGGTTTTTTTCCACCTTGGTCTTGACCGTGGTGAGCACCGACCAGGGCAGCACGTCGGCGCGCTCCTGCAAGGGGGCGAAGGGGCTGTTGGGGCTGTGCACGCCAGCACCAATCCCCGCCGGGACCGCGCCGCCGCCCATGGGCGAACTCAATTGCGCCCAGCCGCCCAGGGGCAGCAAGGCGGCGCTCAGCGACAAGGCGAGGGCAAAGCGTTTCATGGCAAATCTCCTGGTAGAGCGGCTATCTTAGTGCTCGTGTTTCATGCCGCAAAACTTGCCGATGGCCAGGCCCTTGCAGGCGGTTTGCAGTTCCTTGTTGCACACCGCTTCGCCTTTGCCGGCTTCGCGGCACTTGGCGGCGTTTTCATGGGCTGCCGCGATGGCGCGGTGGCGGGCAACATCCTCCTTGGTCTCTTTGTCGGTTTCAGCTGCTATGGAAATAGTAGCTGCTTGCGCAATGAATACGAGGGCTAGAAGCATTTTTTTCATAAATTTACCTGGATTGAAGAAGACTAAGAACACTGACACGGAAAGCCCCCCAGGCCGGCAAAAGGGCCGCCCCTACGGACACCCCCAGCGCCAGGACGGGCACGATGAGCAGCTCGGGCGGCCAGACCATGCCGCCTAGGAGCAAAGAGTTGTCCAGTTGCAGCAGCCAGGCCAGCGCCGCCGCACAGGCCTGGCCCAGCAGCAGGCCCGCCAGACTGGCCAGCAGGCCCAGCCACAGGGCCTCGCACAGCAGCAGCGCCGCCACTTGGGCGGGCGGCGCCCCCAGCATGCGCAAGAGCGCCAGGTCGCCGCTGCGTTCACGCACCGCACTCCACAGGGCAATGAACACACTCAGGCCGGCCGTGAGCAGCAGCACCCCGGCAAAGGCCCGCAGCACGTCGGTGCCCAGGCCCAGCATGTGCAGCAGGCGGCTGATTTCCAGCGCCGGGGCGGCGGCCTGCATGTCGGTGCTGGTGTTGACATAGCGGGGGAAACTCATGGCCGCCATCGGCGTCTTGTAGCGGACCAGCACCATGGTGATTTCACGCTCCTCCTCCATCACCTGGCGGTCTTCCTCGTCCACCGCCGTGAAGTCTTCGTGCACCTTCCACACCGAGGCGGTGTCCGTGAGAACCAGCCGGTCCAGCACACTGCCGCTGGGCGCCAGAACGCCGGTCACGGTATAGAGGCTGTCGCCATGGGTGTGCCCCCCCGCGCCCAAGCCGTGTGCACCGGCAAAGGTGTTACCGACCACCAGCCCCAGTTGGCGCGCGGCGGTGGCGCCCAGCACCACCTGCAGGGGCGCATCCCACAGCCGCCCTGCAGATAACGTGGCCTGGTAGTGCTGGATGTAGGCCTGCGAGGTGCCGACGATGCGAAAGCCGCGCAAGTTGTCGCCCAGGCTGATGGGGATGACACTGGCCACCAGCGGGTGTTTTTCCAGTTCGCGCACCGCCTTCAGGGGCACATTGCCCGGTGGCACGTCGATGTGGAACACGCCCGAGAGGATGAGCTGCATGGGGCTGCCCTTGGCCCCCACCACCACGTCGATGCCCGCCAGGTCGCGCTCGAACGCTTGGGTGAGCTGGTGGCCCACCAGCAGCAAAAAGGTGATGGACGCCAGCCCCAGGCTGAGCAGCAGCACATTAAGCGCCGCACCCAAAGGTCGGGACCAGAGGTAGCGCCAGGCAAAAAACAAAGTCTTCATGCTACTCTTTTCATAGCTGCTTACGCACTAGCTGCAAGGGCTGGAAGCCGATTTGACCATCAACTTTGGCGGGGATCAGCGCCGCCACCCGGGCGTCGTGGGTGGCGATCACCAGGGTCGCGCCCTGGATGCGCGCCGTGTCCAGCAGCAGGCGCACGGCATCGGCGGCAGCCTCAAAGTCCAGGCTGGCGGTGGGTTCGTCGGCCAGAATCACGCGGGGCTGCAGCAGCACGGCACGGGCCAATGCCACGCGCTGCGCCTGGCCGCCGGAAAGCTGGGCCGGTGTGCGCCGGGCCAGGTGCTGCACGCCCAGGGCCTGCAAGGCCGCGTCTATGCGCGCAGCGTCCTCGGGCTGGCCGCTGGCCCAAAAAGCCAGGGCCAGGTTCTGCTGCACCGTCAAGGCGGCGCTCAGGTGCAATTTTTGGGGTAAAAAGCCGATAGCCCGCGCCCGCCATGCGTCAGCAGCTATGTTTTTAAGAGCACCCAGGGACTGGTCGGCGACCACCAGTTCACCCGCCGTGGGCGCCACCAGCGCCGCCGCCAGGGACAGCCAGGTGGATTTGCCACAGCCCGAGGGACCGCTGAGCAGCAATACCGTGCCCTGGGCCACCTCCACATCGGGGAAGGCCAGCGTGGGGCCGCCGGGGTAGGTGTAGCTGAGTTGGCAGGTGCGAATCACGCGCCAGACCCCGTGGCGCAGTCCACACACAGGCCGCGCACGGCCAGGTCCATGCTCATGTCCTGGTAGCCCAGCGCCTTGAGAACTTCCAGCGCCATTGCCGCGGCCTTTTCCAGATCGGCGGCGTTGGCTTTCAGCGCGCCAGCCAGGGGGCTGTCGCGGTGGCAGTTCTGGCACTCAAAGTGGGGAATGGCACGCACGCTGGTGGGCATGGCCTGGTAACGGCGCACCCGCTGGCTGTCCACCCGGCACAACAGCAGGCCCACTTGGGTGAGCCTGTCTATCAGGCGGTACAGGGTGACGCGGTCCAGGGACGCACCGGGCGCGCTGGCCCCCTCGTCGGACAAGGCCATTTGCAACTGGGCATGGGTGTAGCTGGTGTCCGGGTGGGCCAAGAGCCAGCCCAACACCAGCCGCGCGGCGGCCGTCCGGCGCAGACCGTGGGCAGACAGCAAGGCGTCAATCGGATCGGCAACGCCAGGAGGAAGGGAGGTGGGGGTCAGGGATGCCATGGAAATCTCTAAATTATTGCAACCAAGTTGCATAAACACAAAAACGCAATCCAGTTGCGGTAGACTATACCGCAATCAAGTTGCATTATTACCGCAACAGCCTCCCTGGCTCCCGCTTTACAAAAGAAACCCCGCATGGCACAGCACACCCCCCACACCAAACCTCCCAGGCCCAGCGTGCTGGCCTGGCCCGCCTGGCTGCGGGTGCTGGCCGTGGCGCCTGCGCTGGCCTTGCTGTGGGCAGCGGTGCTGTGGGCGGGCGTGGAGGCGGCGCCGCTATGACCACGCATCCCCTATGAAAATGCATCTCACACATCCCAAGCCCGTCATTGCAAGCGCTGCGCGGCCATCCATCGCGCCTGGATTGCCGGGCTGCGCTCGCAATGACGGGGACGAAACACCGCTGATAACACTGCACAACCTGACGGTGAGCTACCGCCAGCACCCGGCACTGCACCACATCAGCGGGCAGTTTGCGCCGGGCTCCCTGACAGCCGTGATAGGGCCCAACGGCTCGGGCAAAAGCACCTTGCTCAAAAGCATCGTGGGCCTTGTGCCCGTGGCGGGCGGCCCTTCGGGCGGTGCGCTCACGGTGCGCACGCCGCGCCAGCACATCGCCTACCTGCCGCAGCTCAGCGAGATGGACCGGGGCTTTCCCATCGATGTGCAGGACTGCGTTCTCATGGGCTGCTGGGGCCGGGTGGGCGCCTTCTCCAGGGTCAGCCCCAGCCTGCTCGCGCGGGTGGACGCGGCCCTGCAGGCCGTGGGTTTGCAGGGCTTTGAGCGCCGCCCCGTGGGCACGCTCTCGGCCGGACAAGTGCAGCGGGTGATGTTTGCCCGCATTTTGGTGCAGGACGCCCAGCTCATTTTGCTGGACGAACCCTTCAACGCGGTGGACGCCAAAACCACGGCGCGCCTGCTGGCCCTGGTGCAGCAATGGCACCAGGAGCGGCGCACCGTGGTGGCGGTGCTGCACGACGACGCCCAGGTGCGCCAGTATTTTCCGCAGACGCTGCTGCTGGCGCGCGAACTGGTGGGCTGGGGGCCTACCGCCGAGGTCCTGACCGACGCCCGGCTGCAGCGCGCCCGTGCCATGGCCGAGGCCTGGGACGAAACAGCAGAGGTCTGCGATACCGATGCCATGCTGGCCCGGCGCGCAGGCGCCACGCCAGGCGCTGTGCGCCCTTTGCGCTCGGCGGCCTGAGGAGCACCTATGGAGACCCTGCTTTTTGCTGCGTGGGACCTGCTGGTCGGCCCGTTTGCCGAATTCGCCTTCATGCGCCGCGCGCTGGTGGCCACGCTGGCGCTCTCGCTCAGCGCCGCGCCGCTGGGGGTGTTTCTGACCTTGCGGCGCATGAGCCTCATGGGGGACGCGCTGAGCCACGCGGTGCTGCCGGGGGTAGCGGTAGGCTACATGGTGGCGGGCTTGTCGCTGTCGGCCATGGCGCTGGGCGGTGTGCTGGCGGGCATGCTGGTGGTAGGCCTGGCGGGCATGGTGAGCAAGTTCACCGCCCTCAAGGAAGACGCCAGCCTGGCAGCCCTCTACCTGGTGGCGCTGGCCCTGGGTGTGACCCTGATTTCCCGGCATGGCACGCAACTGGATTTGCTGCACATTCTGTTTGGCAGCGCGCTGGGCGTGGACCACGCCGGGCTGCTGCTGGTGGCTGGCGTGGCCACGGTGAGTGTGCTGGCCCTGGCCCTGATGTACCGCGGCTTGGTGCTGGAAAGCTTCGACCCCACTTTTCTGAGCGCCAGCAGCCTGCTGGGTTGGCGCGGCGGATGGGTCTGGCAGCAGGCTTTTCTGATGCTGGTGGTGGTGAACCTGGTGGCGGGTTTCCAAACCCTGGGCACCCTGATGGCCGTGGGCCTGATGATGCTGCCCGCCGTGTCGGCCCGGCTGTGGCACGACACGCTGCCCGCGCAGCTGCTCAACGCCAGCGCGCAGGCCATGCTGGCCGGCGTGACCGGACTGCTGCTGTCCTACCACCTGGACACGCCCTCGGGCCCCACCATCATCGGCTGCGCGGGGGCGCTGTACTTCGGCTCGCTGCTGCTGGCGCCCGGGGGCTGCCTGCCCCGCTGGTGGAGCGCCCCGCACCGGGTGGCTTAACCCCCGTCCCGCGCCCCATTTTTTTCCGCTTCCGCTTTTTTCTTAACCCCCCTTTCAGAGACCCAACATGAACCTTACCCGTCGTCTTTTGTGCGCCAGCAGCTTGGCCATGGCATTTTTCACCCACACCGGCGCCACTGCGGCCAACCAAATTCCCGTCACCGCCAGTTTCAGCATCCTGGGCGACCTGGTGCGCGTGGTGGGTGGCACACGGGTGGCCGTCACCACCCTGGTCGGCCCGGACAAAGACGCCCACACCTTTGAACCCAAAGCAGCCGACGCCAAGGCCCTGCTGGCCACCCGGCTGCTGGTCACCAATGGCCTGGGCTTTGAGCCCTGGGCGCAGAAGCTGGCCCGGTCGGCAGGTTACAAAGGCGAAACCGTGGTGACCTCCAAGGGCGTGCCCGCGCGGCACATGGCGCCCGAAAAGGGCCATGGGGGCCATGCCCACGAGGAAGCCGATCCCCACGCCTGGCAAAACCCCCACAACGTGGTGATCTATGTGCGCAACATCGCAGCTAGCTTGTCCAAGGTGGACCCCAGCGGCGCCAGCACCTACCAGGCCAACGCCGAGGCCTACGTGAAGGAACTGCTGGCCCTGGATGCCTGGGCCCAAGCGCAGTTTTCCGCCATTCCCGCCGCCCAACGCAAAGTCGTCACCTCGCACGATGCGTTTGGCTATTTCGCAGCCCGCTACCAGATCACCTTCCTTGCCCCGCAAGGCGTGAGCACCGACGCCGAGCCCAGCGCCAAGGCCGTGGCCCAGCTTATCCGCCAGCTCAAGCGCGAAAAAATCCGCGCCGTGTTTGTGGAAAACATGGGCAACCCCAAGCTGATCGCGCAGCTCAGCCAGGACGCGGGCGCCAGCGTGGGCGCCAGCCTGTACTCCGATGCCCTGTCTGGCGCCGACCAGCCCGGCGCGACCTACCTGCACATGGTGCGCCACAACGTGACGCACCTGGCGGCGGGCATGAAACTGAATTGACTCCCTATTCCAGTCATAAGGCGCAGAGTTGGGCGCCAAAGCGGGGGAATTACCCGCAATTCAGCGCAGGCAAGCACGCCGCCAGCCTATAATCCGCGACGCGCTTGCCCGCCCAGGGCAATCCGAAAAAATCCGATTCTTCCTATCGACGGCACCCCAAGGCACGACAGAAGTTGAGCATCCGCTCCCCGCGCAGCACACACCACTGGCTCACCGTGCCTCAGACCATCCCCCCACGCAAACGCAAAGCGCCCCCGCAGGCGGACCGGCCTGTAAAAAGAACACGCACGCGTGCACGGCAAACCCCAGCGGCGCAGGCGCCTTCGCCGCAAGCTGAACCCGGCAAAGGACCGTCTTCGCCCCCCACCACCCTGGGAGCAGTCCGCGCCGGGGGCATGCGCTTGCTACAGGGTGCCAAGGACCTGGCCAAACAAACCGCCCAGCTGCCGGGCTCCACCGCCCGGGTGGCCGCTGCGTTTGTTCCCCTGACACGCCTGCTGGGCGGGGAAACCCATATCACGGACGCCCAGTTCAGCCGGGAAATCGACCGCATTTTTGCGGCCCTGTACGCGCACCCGCTGACCGAGCAGACCCGCCGGATCACCACCTACCTGCGTTCGCGCAATGTGCTGCCCAACGAGGGCACCACCGAGAGCCTGATTCGTTATGTGGTGAATGAGTCGGTGTCGCGCTCCCCCATTCCGGTGCCGCAGCAGATCATCGATGAGTTCTGGACCTTTTTCCACGAACTGATGTCCGACCCCGAGCTGCGCGGGCTGGCCGACCTGGGGCTGGACATCACCCGCCTGATTCTCAAGACCTACGAGCCCCTGCTGGTGGAGGTCATCAACGAGCTGAAGGACATTTTTTACACCAACCAGAACCGCATGGACGCTTTGCTGCGCCGGGTTCAGGTGGTGCGCAGCGACCTGCAGATCATCCGCCGCCAGATCAAGGCGCTGCGCTATATCCGGCCGTTTTTTCAGGCCGACCCCAAGGACTACCGCGCCCAGGCCCAGATCGTGGCGCAAATGGTGCGCGAATTCGGCCCTTTTTTCATCAAGATGGCCCAGGTGGCGGCGGCCACGGCCGACTTTTTGCCGGAAGAAATTGCCCGTGAGCTGGCGGTTTTCCAGGAAGATGTGCCGCCCATGTCGGCGCAGGAAGCGCGCAATGCGCTGCTGGACAGCTTTGGCCGCCCGCCCGAGGAAATTTACTTCGGTTTTGATGCAGAACATCCCATCAAATCGGGCTCCATTGGCTCGGTCTATCTGGCCAAGAAGCCGGTGATGATCAACGACGTGGAGCATCTGGTGCCGGTGATCATCAAGATCGGGCGGCACAACCTGGACCGCGAATTCCTGATGGGCAAGACCTCCATCGGTTTGATGCTGGTGTCCAGCCAGTACTGGGCGCCCCACAGCAAACTCACGCCTTTTTTGAAGGCCATGACGGAACAGATTGACGGTTTCATCGAAGGTTTTCGTGGCGAACTGCAGTTTGAGCGCGAGGCCCAGGTTCAGGCCAATTTTTCGAGGCGTGCCCACAACAGCCAGATATGGCGCGTGCCCGAGGTCTACAAGGCCACCGAACGCGTGATCGAAATGGAATACGTGGAAGGCGCGGTGAACATCTCCCGCGCGGTGCAGCACTTCAAGCCCCGCGACCCCATCGCCTACCGGCGCGATCTGGCCAAGAAATTCCTGTTCACCATCCTGAGCCAGATTTTTGTCTTCCAGGAGGTCCATGGTGACCTGCACCCCGGCAATGTGATGGTCGACAAGGACGGCCGCCTGCACCTGATCGACTGGGGTAACACCATCCAGCTGGCAGGCAAGATGCTGCCCGTGCTCAATTACCTGAAAGGGGCGCTGGTGGCCAACCCCGACATGCTGACCGACTCCCTGATCGCCATCTGCACCGACCCCGAGGCCGCCACTGCCCGCCGCGCCGAGGTGCGCGAGGCCTTGGTACGCACACTGGACAAAAAGAACATCCGGCCCCTGTCGTATGACTTTGCCTGGATGTTGTACCAGGAGGGCCCTGATGGCTGGCTCAGGCGCGCCAACACACTGATGCACCTGATGTCCAACACGCAGCAACTGGGCCTGGTGGTGCGCGGAGAGTACCTGCACCTGTCGCGCTCGTTTGTGGCCATGGTCGCCACCCTGGGCAACCTGTACGACGGAGTCCCCCGCTACCGGGCGCTGGCCGATATCCTGATCACCATCAACAGTTTTCCGGCACGCTTGTTACAAGACTTTTTGCGCAGCAAGAAAACGGAGATTCGCCACATGGCAGGCGCACTGGCACGCCGGGCGGTGTTCGCCGCCCCCAGGGCCAGCAAACCAGCCCCACCGCCAGCAGCCAAAACACCCGCAACACCCGCCCGCCGCACGCCAACCAAGCGCCGTGCCACAGTGCAAAAAACCTGATTTATTTGGAACGCAAGACGATGCGGGCATGGTCGTTGATGCCCATCACGCTGAAAAACGCCGCCACCAGACGTGGCACGTCAAAGAACTGGATCTGATACCCCTGCGATTCCCGCTCGGCCACCCAGTTAAGAATGCTTCCTGCGGCTGAAAAATCGACACGGATCAGTTGGGCACACGAAATCACCAGGGCATCGCGCTCCTTCAAGCCACGCTGAAGCTTGTTCAGCGCCTCCACGGCGTCACCCAGCACCTGCCCGGTCAGTTCAACCACCGCATCCAGGGGCTCGGCATCCATTTCCTCCAAAAGCGTATCGACCCGGGGCGCGGCGGAGTTAAGCCGTTCGCACACACAGTCACACCGTGCATCGGCCCAGGCGGGCGGAGAGACCTCGTAGAGCAGACAGAAATCCATCGCCACCGCCTCAAACGCATCCTGCAATTTCAAAATCCGCAAGGCGTCGAGCCGAACGCGCCACCAAATAGGGTCCACGCGCTTGTCGGCGGCGGGTGTTGCCATTTTTAATGTTTTTTCGAGGGATTCTTCCCCGGAAAAATACAATTGAACGGATTGCACACACCACTGGCCCAACAGAGCTTCCAACTCCTTGACGGCCTCAGGGCGGATCAGCTTAAGGGCATGCCAATGCAAATGTTGGGGCGCCTTGTTGTTCAACTGCGCAGCACGCAGGGCCTGTATGGCAGCCAGGTCCAGCTCTGCAGGACACTCCCATACGTGCGCTCCGTCCTGCCCCGACAAGGTGGCCGTGTCCGAAGCTGCCGCCACCGTTTTGTTGGCAAGCAGATCGGGGGTGGAAAACCACTCGGGCGGGGAACGCCCAAAACGCTGGGCATAGTCCATGGCCACCACGTCAAAACTGGCCTGCTGGCCGGTGGCGCGGTACAAATCAAACAGGGCTGCGGCGCAGCCGACGGCAGAATCGGATTGCTCCGTATCCGCCTGCAGCATGGCCAGCAGAACCCCCTCGGCCCCCTCCTCATCTCCATCGGCAAATCGGATGGCCGCCTCCTGCAAGCCCGGGTCCCCCAGCCCTTGTCCCAATTCGACCGACATCAGCTTGGAATTGGAAAATCCACTAATGCCCGCCTCAAAACTGCTGTGCCGTGAATTCCGGAATGCCGTGACTTGCGGGGGGGGCTGCTGTGCAGGCGCATGTGCGGGTTCCAGATCGGCCGGTGCCAGCAAGTCCATTTGGGTGGATTCGAGCTCCGTACCGTGCAATGGATCGCCTGCGGGTGGAGTTACAGGCACATGAATCGGAACATGGGCCGTGGAGCGCACCTGCTCTGTCAATCTGGGCGTGGCGGGCACCGGTGCGGCCGAAGCCCCCCGCCGGGCGGCGGAATCACTTTGCTTGAGGTCAAACCAGTGCCGGGACAGCTGGGCTTCAATGGCATCAATTTTCTTGACCGTCAGGGCCCGCTCTTCCGGGTTGAACCCCACGCTATTTTGGAACTCCACCCTTTGACCGGCCACATAGCGTCCCGTCAACGGGCCATCGTTGCGCAATTTCCGCAAATGGTTGAATTCCCGTCGCCGGATGGCATCGTCCTGGCGCTTGCGTTCGATTCTCTGTTTCAGCGCCGACTTGTTGAATTCACTCTCCCGCCCCATGGCCGACACCTCGGATTCGAGTGTGTCCTGTGCTGGCTTGCGAATCAACTTGACCATTCTGGCCAGCAATCCGTTGTTGTTGTCTTTTGTCACCATGGTTTAGTCTACCGTGCGCAATCCAGTTTGGGGTTCCAATCACCGAAGGTGTAACACTCTGTAACCATTCAGGTCTTTTGAAGGCGGGCGAAGGTCTTGCGAAACTTGGCCACTTTGGGCGCCGCCACCGCCACGCAGTAGCCCTGACCGGGATGGTTCTCAAAATAGTCCTGGTGGTAATCCTCGGCAGGCCAGTAATTGTTCAGCGGAAGAACCTCGGTCACGATAGGGCGGCTGTAGACACCGCTTTGGCCCATTTCGTGCACCAGGTTCTGGGCCACGGTTTCTTGCTCTGGCGACGAATAATAGATGCCGCTGCGGTACTGGGTGCCCCGGTCATTGCCTTGCTGGTTCAAGGTCGTGGGGTCGTGGATGACAAAGAAAATTTCCAGAATTTCCCGCAGTGTGATTTGCGCCGGGTCAAACACCAGCTTGACCACCTCGTTGTGGCCGGTTGAGCCGGTACACACCTGCTCGTAGCTGGGCTGCCGCACAGAGCCGTTGCAATAGCCGGACTCCACGTCCAGCACACCACGCACCTGCACGTACACGGCCTCAGTGCACCAAAAACAACCGCCCCCAAGGACAATGGTCTGATTCGAACTCTGCATCGGCGGTCTCCTTCACAGTGGACGTCTTTGGGCAAAAGCGCGGGGCGATCTGCACCTTTCGGGAAAAAGCAGTGTACCGCCCTTGCAGGCTTGATGGTGATGGCTGCACAGGGCGGCAATCGGCCGGTCAATCTGTATTGACGGCACGGGGGCATGCGGTTAGACTAATAACCAACGAGTCATTAACTTCATGCCCTCACCCATCTGTCTTTTTGAAATAGCAGCCACGGTACGCGCCAAACGCGAACGCCGCAAGGACGCCCGCCCCGCCGAACTGGTGGCCGCAGCGTTGGAGTTGTTCGTGGAGAAAGGCTTTGCCGCTACCCGCGCGGAAGAAGTGGCCAAACGTGCCGGCGTCTCCAAGGGCACGCTGTTTCTCTATTTTGCCAGCAAGGAAGACCTGTTCAAGGCGGTGGTCCGGGAGAACATTTCGGGACGTTACCCGGAATGGAATGCACGGTTTGAGGCCTACCAGGGCAACACCGCCGATCTGGTGCGCCTGTTCATGCGCCAGTGGTGGGCCGATGTAGGCAACAGCTCCATTTCAGGCATCAGCAAATTGATGATGAGCGAGGCCAGCAACTTCCCCGAATTGGCCGCGTTCTACCAGCAAGAGGTGATCGAACCCGGTTCGGCACTGATCCGGCGCATTTTGCAGCGTGGCGTCGACAGCGGGGAATTCGGCCCCATCGACATGAAATACGGCGTCTACACCATTCTGGCGCCCATGCTGTTCCTGGCCACCTGGAAACACTCTTTTGGCACCTGCTGTGATGCCAATAACCGGTTGGTGCCAGAAGAATACCTTTCGGTGCAAGTGGAAACCATTCTTCATGGTCTTTGCAGGCGCCCGCCCTCTCTCCCCCCAACCCAGGAAACGATCACATCATGAAACGCTGGCTGAAATGGACTGTTATTGTTTTGGCCGTAGCCCTGCTGGCTGGCGGTGCGCTGCGGGTTCTGTCTGCCCGCAAGGCCAAACAGGCGGCACTGGAAGCCCAACAGACCACACAAAAGGCCCAGGCCGTCGTCGAGCTGGCGGCATCGGACCTGGTGCAGGTCCAAACCGTGGACTTGTCGCAAGTGCTCGCCATTTCCGGCCCCCTGAAGGCGGTCAACTCCGCATTCATCAAAGCCCGGGTGGCAGGTGAAATGCAGGGACTGACCGTGCGCGAGGGCGACTTCGTCAAAGCGGGTGAGGTGATTGCCCGTGTCGATGCCACCGAATTCCAGGCGCGGGTGCGCCAGGCCCAGCAGCAGGCCGAATCGGCCAAGGCCCAGGTCGCCATTGCCAAACGCAGCTTCGACAACAACCAATCTTTGGTGAACCAGGGCTTTATCTCCAAAACTGCGCTGGATTCTTCCATTGCCACCCTGTCTTCGGCTGAAGCCAATTACCGGGCGGCACAAGCCGGTGCTGATGTAGCGATCAAATCTCTGAACGACACCGTGTTGCGGGCCCCTATTTCGGGTTTGGTGGCGCAGCGTCTGGCGCAACCCGGTGAACGGGTGGCTGTCGATGCCCGTATCGTGGAAATTGTGGACCTGAGCCGCCTGGAACTGGAAGCCAGCCTGAGTGCGGCCGATTCACTGGGCGTCAAATTGGGGCAAACAGCCCTGCTGACCGTGGAAGGGGCAAGCAAGCCACTGTCGGCCAAGGTCGTGCGCATCAACCCCAGCGCCGTTGCGGGAAGCCGCGCCGTGCTGGCCTATTTGGCCATCGAATCCAATCCGGGCCTGCGCCAGGGGCTTTTTGCACAAGGCACCCTGGCAACGGGTTCCTTGCGCACGCTGGCCCTGCCTCTCAGCGCCGTGCGCACCGACAAACCCCTGCCTTATGTCCAGTGGATCAACCAGGAACGGGTCGAACAGCAGACCGTGGAATTGGGTGCGCGCGGAGAGTTCAATGGCCAAACCATGGTGGCGGTCAAAGGCATCGCGGAAGAGGCCACGGTCCTGAGCGGGGGCGTAGGCACCCTGCTGGCAGGCACGCCGGTCAAACGCACAGCGGGCGCAAAGTAAGCCATGTGGTTCACGCGCGTCAGCCTCCAGAACCCGGTTTTTGCCACCATGGTCATGCTGGCCCTGGTGGTGCTGGGCATGTTTTCCCTGCAACGCCTGCAGGTAGACCAGTTCCCCAACATCGACTTCCCCGTGGTGGTGGTGATTGCCGACTACCCCGGTGCCTCGCCCGAGATTGTGGAGAGCGAGGTTTCCAAAAAAATTGAAGAAGGCGTCAACTCCATTGCCGGTATCAACGCCCTGACCTCGCGCAGCTACGAAGGCCAATCGGTGGTGGTGATTGAATTCGGCCTGCACATCGACGGCCGCAAGGCCGCCGATGACGTGCGGGAAAAAGTGGCCTCGGTCAAACCGCTGCTGCGCGCTGAAGTCAAAGAACCCCGCGTATTGCGTTTTGACCCGGCGGCACGCGCCATCTGGTCGGTCGCTGTCTTGCCGGACACTTCGGCAAAAAACGCCAAACCCATGAGCGCCGTGGAACTCACCAACTGGGCCGAACAAAGTTTCAAAAAGCGCCTGGAGAACGTACGCGGTGTGGGTTCGGTGACCCTGGTGGGCGGCACCAAGCGCGAAATCAACCTCTATTTGAACCCGCAGGCCTTGGAATCGTTTGGCATCACCCCCGACCAGGTGGTGAACGCCGTGCGCAATGAAAACCAGGACCTGCCGGTGGGCACCATTCGTTCCCTGGAGCAAGAGCGCGTCATCCAGATCGAGGCACGCATGCAGCGCCCCGAAGACTTTGGCAAGATCATCGTGGCCCGCAAAAATGGAGCCCCCGTGCGGGTGGAACAGCTGGCGCGCGTGGCCGATGGCGCACAAGAGGTGGACAGTCTGGCGCTGTACAACGGCCAGCGCACTTTGTTGCTGAACGTGCAGAAGTCACAGGATGAAAACACCATTGCCGTGGTCGATGGATTGCAAAAGACTTTGTCCGAGATGCAAAAGCAGTTACCCGCAGGCGTGCGTCTGGAGCAGATCACCGATGGTTCACGCCAAATTCGGGTGTCGGTGGAGAACGTGCGCCGCACTCTGATTGAAGGCGCATTGCTCACCATCCTGATTGTGTTTTTGTTCCTGAATTCGTGGCGCTCAACGGTCATCACCGGCCTGACCTTGCCGATTGCGCTGATCGGCACCTTTTTGTTCATGAACCTGTTTGGCTTCACCATCAACATGATCACGCTGATGGCACTCTCGCTGTGCGTGGGCCTGTTGATTGACGACGCCATCGTGGTGCGGGAAAACATTGTGCGCCATGTGCAGATGGGTAAAACCCCGTTCCAGGCCTCACTGGATGGCACCCAGGAAATCGGCTTGGCCGTGCTGGCCACCACCCTGTCCATCGTGGCGGTGTTCATGCCCATTGGTTTCATGGGCGGCATCATTGGCAAATTCTTCCACGAATTTGGCATCACCATCGTGGCTGCGGTGCTGATCTCCATGTTTGTCAGCTTCACGCTGGACCCCATGCTGTCGTCCATCTGGCACGACCCCAGCATTGAGGCCCATGGCCGCAAGGGGCCGCCAGTCACCTGGTATGACAAGACCATTGGCCGCGTCACCGGCTGGTTTGACCATGCCACCGATACCCTGGCCGATGCTTACCAAACCATTCTGCGCTGGGCCTTGGGCCACAAACTGGCCACCGTAGGTGTCGCCTTCGCGATTTTTGTGGGCAGTATTTTCATGGTCAAACTTTTGGGCACCGAGTTCGTTCCCAAATCTGACTTTTCCGAAACCACGCTGAACTTCAACACCCCGGTCGGCTCGTCATTGGAGGTCACCGAAGCCAAAGCACGCCAGGTGGAAGCCATCATCCGCGAGTTCCCCGAGGTGCGCTACACCTTGTCGACCATCAACACCGGCAACGCACAGGGCAAGATCTACGCCAGCATTTACATCCGTTTGGTGGACCGCAAGGCGCGCAAACTGGGGGTGGAGGACATGTCGGTGGTTTTGCGCGAACGTCTGCGGCAGGTACCCGGCATCACCGTGACCCATGTGGGCCTGCTGGATTCAGTGGGCGGGCAAAAGCAGATTCTGTTCTCCATCCAGGGCGCGGACACCGCCGAACTGGAGCGCCTGACCAGACTGGCGCTGGACAAAATCCGCGGCATACCTGGCCTGGTCGACCTGGACTCCAGCGTCAAGCCCAACAAACCCACGCTGGACGTTCAAATCAAACGCGATGTGGCCTCTGACCTGGGCCTGAGCATGGCGCAAATCGGCGCGTCCTTGCGCACCCTGGTGGCGGGCCAGACGGTGGGCAACTGGCGCGCACCGGACGACCAAACCTACGACGTCAACGTCCGTCTGGCACCGCAGGCCCGCAACAGCCCGGCGGATCTGGAATTGCTGCCCTTCACGGTGGGAGCCAATACCGACGGCAGCCCGCGCATCGTGCGGCTCAACCAGGTGGCACGGGTGGCCGAGTCCACCGGCCCCAACCAGATCAACCGGCGCGACCTGACGCGGGAAGTCGCCATCAGCGCCAACGTGTCGGGGCGCTCTGCGGGGGAAGTGTCAGCCGATATCACAGCCGCCATGGACGGCATCGCCCTGCCCCCCGGCTACAGCTACAAGTTCAGCGGCTCCACCAAGGACATGGGCGAAGCGTTTGGCTACGCGATCTCGGCCCTGGTACTGGCGGTGGTATTTATTTACATGATTCTGGCCAGCCAATTCAAAAGCTTTCTGCAGCCCCTGGCCCTCATGACGGCCTTGCCCCTGACCCTCATTGGCGTGGTGTTGGCGCTGATGATGTTCAACTCCACACTCTCCATGTTCTCGGTGATCGGTGTGGTGATGCTGATGGGCCTGGTCACCAAAAACGCCATTTTGCTGGTGGACTTTGCCATTCGCGCCCGCGAAGACGGCATGGAGCGCCATGACGCCCTGCTGATGGCCGCCAAGGTACGCTTGCGCCCGATTCTGATGACCACCCTGGCCATGATCTTCGGCATGGTGCCCCTGGCCTTTGCACTCTCCGAAGGCTCCGAGATGCGAGCCCCCATGGGCCAGGCGGTCATCGGCGGGGTGATTACCTCTTCTTTGTTGACCCTGGTGGTGGTTCCGGTGGTGTATTGCTATATGGATGATCTGGCGCAATGGGCCAAGCGCCTCGTCAGCGGACCCCAAGCCCCTACCCGGTAAAATTTACTACAATCGGCTAACATACCCCATGGAGTATTAAATGAACCTCGACAACACCGCACAAGCCCGCTTCAACATGATCGAACAGCAAATCCGCCCCTGGGATGTGCTGGATGGCGAAGTGCTGGAGCTCCTTTCCGTGGTCAAACGCGAAGACTTCGTTCCTTTGGCGCACAAAAGCCTGGCTTTTGCCGACCTGGAAATTCCCCTGCCCGGAGGCCAACGCATGTTGTCACCCAAAGTGGAAGCCCGCTTGTTGCAGGATTTGGCGATCCAAAAAACCGACAAAGTACTGGAAATTGGCACCGGCTCCGGCTACATGACCGCGCTGCTGGCACACCGCGCACAGCGCGTGATTTCACTGGAAATTCTGCCCGAGCTGGTCGAAATGGCACGCACCAACCTGGCCAAGGCTGGCATCAGCAATGTTGAAGTTCACAACTTCGATGGCTCCAAAGGCGCTTCAGGAGAAGGCCCGTTTGACGTGATTTTGCTCAGCGGCTCCGTTGCTGAAGTTCCCCACAGCCTGCTCACGCAACTGAAAGTGGGGGGCCGTCTGGCCGCCATCGTGGGCCAGGAGCCCATGATGCACGCCACCTTTGTGACACGCACCAGTGAAACCGACTTCCGCACCACACAGCCCTGGGAAACCGTGGCACCACGGCTGCAAAACTTCGGTGAGCCCTCACGCTTCAAATTCTGACTATTAAAGGCTTGCCCCAACCATGATTGCCCAAATCCGCCCCAGTGAACTGGCCCAATGGCTGACCCATGCACGCCAGCACGGAGAACCTGTGGTCCTGGACGTGCGCGAGCCGCACGAGTTGCAACTGGCCAGCGTCAAGGCGGAGGGCTTCACTTTGCGCACCATTCCCATGGGGGTGATTCCCCCCCGCTTGTCCGAACTGGACCCGCAGCAACCCATTGCCTGCCTGTGCCACCACGGTGGACGCAGCATGCAGGTGGCTTCTTTTCTCCAGAGCCGAGGTTTCGAGCACGTCGCCAATATCGCGGGAGGCATCCACGCCTGGTCCGCCGAAGTAGACCCCAGCATTGCGCGGTATTGAGCGCATCTTTTTTCCTACCCGTTCGAGAAAGACCACCATGTCCCATCCCCGCCTGCCTGTCCGTTTCCGATTGCTGCCTTTGCTGCTTGCCGTGGGGGCTGGTTTTTCAGTTTCTGCACAAGCCCAAAGCCTGGTGGATTTGTACACGTCAGCCCGCAGCTATGACGCAGCCTACCAGTCGGCCAAGTCACAGTTCGATGCCACACTGGCGAAGGCGGAGCAGGGGAAGTCGCTCATTCTGCCCACGGTGGGATTTTCTACAGAAGCAGTGCGCAGCAGCCAACAAGTTCAACCTGCATCTGAACAGTACTTAGGTTCGCAAACAGCGGCAATCAAAGCGACACAGCCACTCTATCGCCCCGCGAACTGGGTCTCGTACGAGCAAAGCAAAAAGCAGCTGCCCTTGGCCGAGGCCCAGTTGCTGGCCGCCGAGCAGGACCTGATCGTGCGCGTCAGCCAGGCCTACTTTGACGTCTTGGCCTCCAGCGACAGCCTGGCCTTTGTCAAAAGCCAAAAGGCCGCCGTGGCCGAACAACTGGCTTCCGCCAAGCGCAACTTTGAGGTCGGCACCTCCACCATCACCGACACCCGCGAGGCCCAGGCCCGCTACGACCTGGTGATCGCCCAGGAACTGGCGGCCGCCAATGACTTACAAGTCAAATCCATCGCCCTGAACCAACTGGTGGGCCAACAAGACGCCAGCCCCAAGTCGCTGGCCGCACCGGTGGTACTGGCCGACACCCAGCCCGCAGACGTGGGCCAGTGGGTGCTTCAGTCCGAGGCCAACCATCCCGGCATCAAACAACTGAAAGTGGCCCTGGACGTGGCCAAACTGGAAACCCAAAAAGCCCAAGCAGGCCACAAGCCCACGCTGGACCTTGAAGGAACATACGCGGCAGTGAACAACAACGGCACAAGCACCGCACCCAACGTTGATAGCCGCGTCAATGCCGGTTCACTCAAACTCAGTTTTGTTATGCCCCTCTTTGCCGGCTTCGCGGTACAAAACAGGGTGAAAGAAACCCTGGCCCTGGAAGACAAAGCCCGCACCGACCTGGAAGCCAGCAAACGCACGGTCGCCCAGGGCACCCGCACCGCGTTTTTTGGCGTGCAATCCGGCCTGGGTCAGGTGAAAGCACTGGAAGCCGCCGAAGCCTCCGGCCAAAGCGCCCTGGACGCCACCAAACTGGGCTACCAGGTGGGCGTGCGCATCAACATCGACGTGCTCAACTCCCAAAGCCAGTTGTTCGACACCAAAGCCAAGCTGGCCAAGGCCCGCTACGACGTGCTGCTGGGGGGCCTCAAGCTGCGCCAGGCTGCGGGCACGCTCAAAGCGGACGACCTGCAGCCTATCAACAGCCTGCTAGCCCAGTAAGGTCAAAGCGCCCAGTTTTCCAACGGGAGCGCGGTCACGCGTTCAAACTCCCGCGTGTTGTTGGTCACCAAGGTGCAGTCGTCAGCCAGCGCGTGGCAGGCAATCCACAGGTCGTTGGCACCAATGGGGGTGCCTGCCTCCCGCAGTTGCGTGAATTGCACAGCATAGTGTTGGCAGAATGCCGGGCTGGCAACATACAAGGCATTGATGCGCGCAGCCACCGACGATGGTTTGTTTTTGGTCAGGTAAACAGGATATTGGTATCCAGCATGTACCTCACAGAGACTCCCTGTCCTGCATAGGCGCTTGCTCCTTGCGGCTCGCCTCCAGCAACGCCCCAAACCCATCGTCAAACGCATTCAGAGCTTCCAACAAGGCAGCACTCTGGTCGGCCGATACGGAGTGGGACAACAGGCCTTTCACCGCCGCCGCCGTGCGCTGCGCGGCGCCGCGGTGGGCTTGGCTCCAGGACAGGGCGGCGCTGCGGGCCTGCGCCAGTGCAGCGGGGGTGTGCACCAGTGCCAGCGCCTGCTCTACCGCCGTGGGCAAGTCCGGCTGCGCAAACGCCGCACCTGCGGCCTGCGCCAGTGCGGTGGCTTCGGCAAAGTTGAAGGTGTGCGGCCCCATCAGCACCGGGCAGCCGCAGGCCGCCGCTTCGATCAGGTTTTGGCCGCCCAGCGGGGCAAAGCTGCCGCCCAGCAAAGCCACATCGGCCATGCCAAAGTACAGGGCCATCTCACCCAGCGAGTCGCCCAGCCAGATATCGGCCTGCGGCGGTGCATCCGCCCAGGCGCTGCGGCGCGCCACCGTGAACCCATGGGAGGCGAACAGGGCGGCCACCGCGTCAAAACGCTGCGGATGGCGCGGAACAATAAGCCACTGCACCGCTGCTTTTGCTACATTTTTAATAGCTGCTTGCGCACATTCCACGGGGGCTAGAGCCTTTTTTTGCTTAAGAATATCGAGCAAAAGCTGCTCTTCGCCTTCGCGCGAGCTGGCGAACATCACGACCGGTCGGGCACAGGCCTGACGCCAGGCGCGCCCTTGCGCCAGCTGCGCCACATCAGGCGTGGCATCGAACTTGAAATTGCCCAGCACGCCCTGCACTGGCGCGCCCAGAAGGCGCAAACGGGCGGCATCGCCCGCCGACTGCGCCCACACGGCGGCCAAGCCCCGGTAGGCGGGCCGGGACAACCAGGCCAGGCGCTGGACCTGTCGCAAGGATTTATCGCTCAAACGGGCGTTGACCAAACACAGCGGAACGCCCGCATGGGCGCAACCCGCCACCAGGTTGGGCCAGACCTCGGTTTCCACCAGCAGGCCGACGCGGGGCCGAAAATGCGCCAAAAACCGGCCCACCGCGCCGGGCGTGTCCCAAGGCTGCCACACCTGCACATCACCGGGCTGCAGCAGCGCCCTGCCCTGTGCGCGGCCGGTGGCCGTGCCGTGGGTCAGCAGCAGACGCATGCCGGGCCACTGGCTGCGCAGCTGCGCCACCAGCACCGCAACCGCCCGCGTCTCGCCCAGCGAGACGGCGTGGACCCAGACCAGACGCGGGTCGCCACCCTCCACAGCCGGAGCGGGTGCCATGCGTTGGGCAGCCTGCGCAGGCGGGGTGTAATAACCAAAACGCTCTTCAATGGCTTCGCCATAACCAGGCTCCGCCACAGCGCGCCGCTGCAGCTTGCGCCGCAGCAGGGGCTGCACCAGCCACATGACCCAGGAATACAGGCGCAACATCATCGGCACAACACCGGGGTGTCCAGCCCTTCCCAGGCTTGCCACACAGCATCCACCTCAGGCCAGGGCGCGGCGTACACGCTGACCTGGCGCGCCGCGTTCGTGCTGGGCGGCCCGGTACGCCAGGCGGTGTCGAAGTTGTAAATCTGCACATGGGGCAGGCCCAGTGCCACTGCGATGTGGCTCAGGCCGCTGTCCACCCCGATGACACCGGCGCAGCGGGCCATGGTGTCGGTGAGTGCGTCCAGCCCCATGGCGGGCCAGACCCAGGCGTCGTTCAGTTGCTTGGCAATCGCCTCGCTGGTGGCCTTTTCTGCCGCCGACCCGTGGGCCAGGGCCACGGTGAAACCACTGTGGTTCAACTGCTGCCCCAAGGCCACCCAGGAGGCCAGCGGCCATTGTTTGTCGGCGCGTGAGGTGCCGTGCACCAGCGCCACTACCGGCTTGCGCGGAACAAACGGATTGGGAGTGAAGCCGGGCTTGACCACCATGGGCTGCACCGCCGCCAGCGCGCCGGGTAACAGACCAAAGCGCATAGCCTCTGGCGCCTCGTATTTCAAAGCCGCTGCACACAGAATGCGCGAACGCTGCACCGCATGCACATGCGGCGCCAGCTCAATCGCCACGTCGGCCACCCAGCGCGCGGGCGCTTCAAAGCTGGACCCATCGGTCTGGTTGGCCAGGCTGATACGCCGCCCGCGTGGCGTGGTGCGCGCCAGCCAGGACACCAGCGCCGATTTGGTCAGGCCCTGCAGGTCGATCACCGCGTCGTATGTCTCCCCTTGCAGATCGCCCTTGAAGGCCCGCCATTCCTGGCGGGTTTGCCTGGAGAAAGGCTGTTTGCGCCAGCGCCGCAAATCACAGGCAATGACCTTGCGCACCCCTTCGCAGCGCGCCACCAGCGGCGCAAACGCGCGCTCCACCACCCAGTCGATCTGCACGCCCGCCAATGCCCGGCGCAGGTCCTGCACCGCGGGCATGGCGTGCACCACGTCCCCCAGCGAGGAGAGCTTGACGATGAGAACCTTCAATGCGCGGCCTTTTCAAACTGCGCGTCGGGCTTGACCGCATGCAGCAGGTGCAGCATATCGGCCTGGATGCGCTCCAGCGCCGCCTGGGTCTGGCCTTCAAAACGCAGCACCAGCACCGGCGTGGTGTTGGAGGCGCGCACCAGCCCAAAACCATCGGGCCAGTCCACGCGCAGCCCGTCGATCGTGTTGATGACAGCCGGGGCCGCGAAGGCAGCTTGTGCCACCAGCTGCGCCACCAAACCATGCGGCTCGCCCTCGGCGCAGGCCACGTTCAGCTCGGGCGTGGAAAAACTGGTGGGCAGGGCATGGAGCACGGCATTGGCGTCGGGCGCGTGGCTCACGATCTCCAATAAACGGGCGCCCGCATAGGTGCCATCGTCAAAACCAAACCAGCGCTCCTTGAAGAAAATATGGCCGCTCATTTCCCCACCCAGGGGCGAATCGATCTCTTTCATCTTGGCCTTGATCAGCGAGTGGCCGGTTTTGAACATCAGCGGCACGCCGCCCGCTTCGGCAATGGCCGGGGCCAGGCGCTGCGAGCATTTCACGTCAAACACAATGGTGCCGCCGGGCACGCGGGACAGCACATCGCGCGCGAACAGCATCATCTGGCGGTCGGGGTAGATGTTGGTGCCGTCCTTGGTGACGATGCCCAGGCGGTCACCGTCGCCGTCAAAGGCCAGGCCCAGTTCGGCGTCGCCCGCTTGCAGCGCCGCAATCAGGTCGCGCAGGTTTTCGGGCTTGCTGGGGTCGGGGTGGTGGTTGGGAAAGTTGCCGTCCACCGTGCTGAACAGCTCTTGCACCTCGCAGCCAATGGCGCGCAGGATGCCGGGGGCCGAGGCGCCAGCCACGCCGTTGCCCGAGTCCACCACAATCTTGATAGGCCGGTCCAGCTGGATGTCGCCCACGATGCGCGCGGTGTAGGCCTCCAGCACGTCCACCGTCTGGCGGGTCGCGCCCGTTTTCAGCGTCCAGCTCTCGGCTTCCATCATGCGGCGCAGCGCCTGGATGTCTTCGCCGTAGATGGCGCGCCCGGCCATCACCATCTTGAAGCCGTTGTAATCGCGCGGATTGTGGCTGCCGGTGACCTGGATGCCGCTGGTGCACAGGGTGTTAGCCGCAAAGTACAGCATGGGGGTGGTGACCATGCCCACGTCAATGACGCTGACACCCGCCTCTTCCAGCCCCCGCATCAGGGCCTGCGAGAGCATGGGGCCGCTCAAACGCCCGTCGCGCCCCACCGCCACCGTGGTTTCGCCTTGCGCCAGGGCCACGGTGCCAAAGGCCCGGCCCAAGCCCAGGGCGACCTCTTCGGTCAAGGTGCTGGGAACGATGCCACGGATGTCGTAGGCTTTGAAAATACTGGCCGAAATGTGCATGGTTTTATCCCTTGGTATGGGCACATGCGAGTGCGTGCGCCGCTGGGGCAGGATTGTAGGGGGCGGGCTTATGGCTTATCCTCAATAGACTGTTGCCCCCACAAAGGAAATTGACATGACCCAAGCCATTCGACGTATTGCGATCTGCACCGGGGGCGGTGATGCGCCCGGCCTCAATGCGGTGATCCGGGCCACCGTGTCGGCGGCCGCCAACCGCGGCTGGGAAACCGTCGGCATCCGGGACGGCTTCAACGGCATTCTGCAGCCCGAGCGTTACCCCAGGGGCGGCGTCACCCTGCTCACGCGCGACCGGGTGCGCGGCATTTCCCACCTGGGCGGCACCATCATCGGCACCACCAACAAAGGCAACCCCTTTCACTTTCCGGTCGCCCAGCCCGACGGCAGCGTGCGCGATACGGACCGCTCCGACGATATCCTGGACTATTTCAAGCGCGAGGGCATTGACGCCCTGGTGTCGGTGGGTGGCGACGGGTCGCTCACCATTGCCAACGAGTTGCACCGCAAAGGCTTGCGCGTGGTGGGGGTGCCCAAAACCATTGACAACGACCTGGACAAAACCTTCACCACCTTCGGTTTTGACACGGCGGTGTCTTTCGCCACCGAATGCCTGGACCGCCTGCACAGCACGGCCGAGAGCCACCAGCGGGTCATGGTGGTCGAAGTCATGGGGCGCTACGCCGGCTGGATTGCCCTGCACGCCGGCATCTCGGGCGGGGCGCACGCCATTCTCATCCCCGAAATTCCCTACAACCTGGACAAGGTGGTGGCCAAGATTGGTGAGCGTGATGCCGAAGGCCGCATGTACACCCTGGTGGTGGTGGCCGAAGGGGCGCAGCCGCACCATGGCGAGCGCGCCCTGCTGGCACCGGCCGAGATTGGCCATGCCGAGCGCCTGGGCGGGATCGGTGAGCGCGTTGCGCAGGATCTGGCCCGACGCACCGGCAAGGATGCCCGTGTGGTGGTGCTGGGCCACTTGCTGCGCGGCGGCAGCCCCACCTCGTTTGACCGGCTGGCGGCCCTGCGCTTTGGCACGGCGGCCGTGCGCGCACTGGAAGAAGGCCTGTCGGGCGTGATGGTCTCGCTGGCGTTTCCCAACGTGGTCTATGTCAACCTGGAAGAAGTGGCCGGGCGCATGAAGGCGGTACCGGCCGACTGCGACACGCTGCAAACCGGGCGGGATTTGGGTGTGTGTTTTGGCGATTAATTAATTTCAATCGCCCGCATCCATATTTCAAACCACCGGCAGGGGGTGGCCCTTACCATGCAGAGGCGTTCAAAAAAAGCCCTTTCTGGAGACCCCCATGCCCGTGATCACCAACATCGAAGACCTGCGCGTTCTGGCGCAAAAGCGCGTACCCCGCATGTTTTACGACTACGCGGATTCCGGCTCCTGGACCGAGAGCACCTACCGCGCCAACGAAAGCGATTTTCAAAAAATCAAGCTGCGCCAGCGCGTGGCGGTGAACATGGAAAACCGCAGCACCGCCACCACCATGGTGGGCCAGAAGGTGGCTATGCCGGTGGCCATTGCACCCACAGGCTTGACCGGCATGCAACATGCCGATGGCGAAATTCTGGCGGCCAAATCGGCCAAAAAATTCGGCATTCCCTTCACGCTCTCGACCATGAGCATCTGCTCCATCGAAGACGTGGCAAAGGAGACCGGCAACCACCCCTTCTGGTTTCAGCTCTATGTGATGAAGGACCGCGACTACATCGAACGCCTGATCGACCGCGCCAAAGCCGCCAACTGCTCGGCCCTGGTGCTCACACTGGATTTGCAAATCCTCGGCCAGCGCCACAAGGACCTGAAAAACGGCCTCTCCGCCCCGCCCAAGCTCACCGTGGCCAACATTCTGAACATGATGACCAAGCCGCGCTGGGGCCTAGGCATGCTGGGTACCAAACGGCACGGCTTTGGCAACATCATCGGCCACGTCAAGGGTGTGGAAAACATGGGCTCGCTCTCCGAGTGGACCGCCAAGCAGTTCGACCCGGGCCTGAACTGGGGCGATGTGGAGTGGATCAAGAAGCGTTGGGGCGGCAAGCTGATTCTCAAAGGCATCCAGGACGTGGAAGACGCGCGCCTGGCGGTGAATTCCGGGGCCGACGCACTGATCGTCTCCAACCACGGCGGGCGCCAACTGGACGGCGCCGAGTCCTCCATCCGCGCGCTGCCGCAGATCGTGGACGCCGTGGGCCAGCAGATCGAAGTGCACATGGACGGCGGCATCCGCAGCGGCCAGGACGTGCTCAAGGCGCGTGCCCTGGGTGCGCAGGGCACCTACATCGGGCGCGCCTTTTTGTACGGCCTGGGCGCTATGGGGGAACGGGGCGTAGACAAGGTGCTGGAGATCCTCCACAAGGAGTTGGACCTGACCATGGCCTTTTGCGGCCACACCCGCATCGACACCGTGAACCAGGGCATTTTGCTGCCGGGTACTTTCTAATGTGATGGGGCTGGCGTACCATGGGGGTGGGGAGTTGATAAAACGAGGCCACCCGCATGAACAACAACAGCACTCCACCCGACCCGGCCCGGTTTGCGGGCATAGGGGACAACTTCCATTACCTGGCCTACCCGGCCAACCTCCTGGTCTGGATGAGCGACACCGAGGGCCGGTGCAGTTTTGTCAGTCCGTCCTGGACCACCTTCACCGGCCGTGCGCGCGCCCAGGAACTGGGCCTGGGCTGGATGGATGGTGTACACCCCGACGACATCGCTCCATTGACGCAGGGGCTGCAAGAGGCGCACACCGGCCAGCAGCCGTTTCGCCTGCTGTTTCGCTACCGGCGTGAAGACGGCGTCTACCGCTGGCTGGTGGGCCAAGGCATGCCCCACAGCACGCCGACCAGCACGTTTGACGGCCACCTGTGCCTGTGCTTTGACGTCACGCCCTACCAGGAGGGTGAGGCGGATATGGAGCACTCCATCCAGAACGTTTTCCCCCTGCTCAACGAAACCCGGCTGGTGGCCGTCATTCTGGACACCCACGGGCGCATACAGTTTTCCAACGGGGGCCTGTGTCGGCTGCTGAACCGCCATGGAACGGAGCTGATGAACTGCAAGCTGTTCCAGCGCCACTGTGCCGCCAACGACCATGGGCTGTTTGAGCGCCTCTACCCCAATGGCAGCCAGGCCCCCTTGTTCCCGGCCGAATTTCAATCGGAACTGCTCACCCAGGACCAGCAGCCGCGCCATGTCTCGTGGCATGCCGTGGTGTGGCGCGACCACCTGGGGCGGCTCAAGGGCACCATGCTGATTGGCGACGACGTCACCGCCTTGCACCGCGAGGAAGAAGAAACATCGCTGTACGTCAAGGCCTTTGAGGCCACCGAGCACGCCATCATCGTCACCGACGCGCAGGGCTGCATCCTCTCGGTCAACCGGGCGTTCACCACCCTCACCGGCTACAGCCGCGAAGAAGCGCTGGGCAACAACCCGCGCATGCTGAAATCGGGCCGCCACGACAAGGAGTTTTACAAAGAACTGTGGGCCTCGGTTTTAAGCACGGGCCACTGGCATGGCGACGTGTGGGACCGGCAAAAAGACGGCGGCATTTACCCCAAATACCTCTCGATCAGCGCCATCAAGAACGCCCAGGGCGAACCCACCAACTACATCGGTATTTTTTACGATATCTCGGAACGCAAAACCATCGAAGAGCGGCTGGACCACCTGGCCCACTACGACCCGCTGACCGGACTGCCCAACCGCAGCCTGCTGATCGACCGGCTGGAGCAAGCCGTCGAACGCGCGATACGGCTGGGCACCAAGGTGGCCATGCTCTACCTGGACCTGGACCACTTCAAACAGGTCAACGACAGCTTTGGCCACGCCGCGGGGGATGCATTGCTCAAGGCGGTGGGCCAGCGCATGAAAACCTGCGTGCGCGGGGTGGACACGGTGGCCCGCCTGGGGGGCGACGAATTTGTGGTGCTGGTGCCCGATATGCACGAGGCCAACGACATTGGCACCGTTGCGGCCAAACTGCTGGAAACCCTCACCCCGGCCTACGAGATCGAAGGCCACTGGGCGGTGAGCGCGCCCAGCATCGGCATCAGCATTTACCCCGACGATGGCGGCAACGCGGACGACCTGATGAAACACGCCGACGCCGCCATGTACCTGGCCAAGCAAAGTGGCCGGGGCAACTACAAGTTTTTCCACAGCCTGCCGGTTCCCAATTACGAGTAGGGTTTTGTGCTTCGGCGGTAGCGAGTGCAGGCCCACTCCATGGCGGGCTCAGATGCTATTTCCACTTCGATAAGGCATCAATAATCAGACTTTGGCCATGGCAGTCCAGAACCCTGGCCCATCATTCCAAAGGCGGGCGGACCATGAAAAAACCTATCCTTGTGAGCCCCCCGCGCTACTAACGCTTGTCTTGTCCGTCGTAGAAGGTTGTGCATCTGCCATCGCTAGGCTGGTTCTTGGGGCATATGTACGATCTGCGCGCTGTGATCAACCCGTGCTTCTTGGCGACGTCATAATCACCGGCCCCAAGGGAGTGACCGCAGCGATAGGCGTCCCACTGAACCCCCTTAATTGTCGGGCCGCCAGCCGCCCAAGTACCTCCCGAGCAATGTTGTCTGGACAGCGCGCTTTCCAGTGTGGGCTCGTCAACAATGGTCTGATTATCCAGAGCGCCATTGCATTCCCACTTCCCGCTTTTTGCGCTTTGGCGACAAATCGCGATCGCTTCCAACTGGACGGGGCCCCATTCAATTTTCTTTTCCTGCTTCTTGCTATTGGAAGAGGATGGGGCGCTCATCTCTGCTTTGTGTGTGCTTGCAACCAGCCTATCGTCATTGGTGGGGGTACTGTTGTTTGTCGTTGTTTGTCTCAAGGCTGTGCCATTTGCTGCTGCGTTTTGCGGATCCTTGACGCAATAGGCCGTCGGCGGAATAGTTACATGCACTCCGTTGGCTTGGCGCGCTGGCGAGGATCCGGGAGGGCAAGTCTGGCGCCCGGATGGAATGGTGACAACTTGCGGCTGATACTTCGGCAGTTCCGGTTGCGACTCCGCAGTTCTGGCACGCGCGGACGAACGTTCAGCTTCCGCACGAGCAGCACGTTCGCGCTCCGCATCGCGGCGGCGGTTCGCTTCGCGGTCTTCCCGCTCGGCTCTGGCGCGGTCCCGTTCCGCCGCCTGTGCGGCCAGCACGCGATTGGAGTTTCTGATGGCAGCATTTGTCTGGCGGTCGATCTTGTTTAAGAGCGCGGCATTCTCGGCCGCCCCCTGGAGAATCTGTGCACCAATCGCCGCATTGTATTCACGGGTCGATTGCCGGTCTTCATTCGCTCGCGCCAGTTGCTCCTCCCTCCAAATGCGCGCCTCCCTCTCTTCGTCCCTGCGAACTTGTGCTCGCGTTTCTTGTTCCACCCTGCGAACTTGCGCTTGTCTCTCTTCTTCGGCGCGCCTTATTTCGTTAGCGAGCTGCTGCTTTTCGTTTTCCAAGTTCTTCTGACCTGCCAGCAGTGCATTTTTGTCCTGCCCGCTGTTGGCCGCTTTCGCGGCCTTTGCCAGTTCGCTGGTGCTGCAAGGGAAATTGCGCGCACGGGTGCAGGCGTTGGCCTTGTCGATAGCTGCCTGAAAATCCTGCTTATCGAGCCTGTCGAACTGATCCATCATGTCCATCAGATTGGTTGATGTGGCTGGAAAAACGGGAGCGGCGAAAATGATCGCGGCGGTGGCAATGGCTGCAGCCGGAAAATATTTCCCCAATAAAAAAGTGTTCATCGCTTGTTCTCGTAGATCAGCGCAGGCCGCGCTTTTTCAATTCTTCAACAGCGTTGTCACTGGGGTATTTACCTTCTACGGCTTTACGCCACCAGTAAATGGCTTGTTGCTCATCTTGCAGCACGCCCCAGCCATTTTCATAGCATCTTCCAAGCCAAAACATGCCATTTTTGCTTCCGATTTTGTCTGTGTCGTTTTCATCCTCCGCTTCGACCACCTTGCGATACCACGCGACAGCCTGTTCATAGCTTTGGGGAACACCTCTGCCACCCATATAACGCATGCCGAGTGATGACATAGCCAACGCGTTACCAGCATCGGCGGCTTTGCGGTACCATTGCCCGGCTTCGACGTGATTCTGCGCCACACCACTGCCGCTGTCATAGTGGTCACCGAGTGCCTTCATTGATGGACCGTAGCCCACTGCGGCGGCCTTTCGAAGCCACTGGATTGCTTGCTCGTCGTTTTTTTGCAGATTGTTTATGCCATAGTGGTAACTTTGGCCCAGCATGTTCATGCTATAGGCATCGCCTGCTTCTGCCGCCTTTCGCAGCCACGTCATAAACAGTTCTTTGTCTTTTGGGGCTCCATCGCTTCCGTTCCAATAGCGCGCCGCCAGATGTCTCATAGCTTCCGCATTCCCTGCCTCAGCTTCTTTTTGCAAGGCATCGAAAGACATATTTCTCCAGCGTTGTCGATTACTTTCTTGCTGCGCTTTTGCTCCGGCATTGAGTTTTGCCGTGCCCAAACTGGCCTCGATCCTCTTGGCCGATCCCTCACCTATGCGGACTTCCTGTTCGAACACGCGTTCACGCTGGGCATCAACTTTCTTGCGAACCAGCAGTTTCAGCGTGCCTTCGGGCACCTGCATATCCAGCGGGCATTCTCCCCTGAATTTTCCGTTGACCAGCACCTCGGCCCCTACATCGTCGCCTTCGCAGGTAACGCGCAAGCCAGACCCAGCCGCGTTCGCGCCGAAGGATACTAAAAGAAGGAGAGATAGGAACGGTGAAAAATATACCGACTTCATGCGGGCTCCGTGAGTACGGTTTACTGGTCTGTCGTGAGATGACTTAGGATATTTCGCTACAAGTACTTGCTTTGAAAGTAGGCTGCGGCGACCTACTTGGTTTTGCGAGTCTTTATTGCCTTCTCCAGCACGGCTTTCACCGCATCTGGAACCCCACTAATTGTTCCATTACTGATCAACGAGTTATTCGCGTTGAGCGAGTCCATCAATTCCGCCAAATTTTGGGCTGTATCTTGGGCAAGTGCGGCATCGTTGTCTTCCCGTGCAACGCGCACCAATAACCATGTTTTATCACGCCAGGGCTGTTTGCTGTCACCAGCGCACAGAACACCCAATTCCTTGCAGACTTCTATGCCAGACAGATCTGGGTATTCGCTACGATTTTCGCTGCGTACGAATGCGTAATAGCCTTCACGCAGTGGCATCCTGTGCACGGTGAGATTCTCACAAGTGCGATCGATTTTGGGATTCTTGGTATTTTTGGGATTATTGAGATTGTCGCAGTCCAAAGTGGGGTCGGTCTCCATTTGGTAGCGCATTTCCAGGTCATCCCCGTTTGCATCAATCAAAGCGCCGCCCAAGGTGTTCAGCAACTTCAATACCGGCGTATAGGGTGCGGCTGGCAAAGTGCCTACATCGGCAAGCTGCTTCAACAGTTTGCGGGCAGCGGCATTTTCTTTATTGTCCAATTCAAGCACAGACCAATCCATGTAAAACGGCTTGCCGTCATATGTTTTCGGGCCATATACGGGAAGATTCAATGCGTTGATCAGTTGCCCGGTTTCGCGAACATCCTCGTTGTAATAAATCACTCTGCCATTTTTAACATTGGAAGGATCAAATGTTAGACCGCCGACGCTATCCCTTCGCTCACCAACATTGGCCACAATCGCAATTTCTCCGCGTGTTCCTGCATGCTGCCCGCCATTGCTATCGCCGCCGCGGCAGGGGGTTGCCCCATTGTTGCTTTTCGCTGTGATGTCAGAGAAATTGGACGACTCGCGAAAATCACAAATAAACGCGGATAACAGGCGGACAGAAAAGGCATCGCCACGATTGATGATCGTTGAAGCATCCGTTTGCAGATCCAAGCCGCTCATGTACAGCCCAACAGCCTTTTCTGTCAGTCCATTCGCTGTTATTGTCAGCGCTTTGCCTTTGTTTGTGTAACGCGCAACACGGGTACTCCCTTCGTTGTTGGTATACGGGGATGTGGCACAGCCGGTGAGAAGCGCCCCGAATGCCAAGACGGCAATTACGGCACAACGACCGAACGTAGTAGATAGGGTCATATTTTTCATGTTGGTTTCGATAAGCGATGGATGATTAACTTGCTCTCTATTCATTGAACTCTACGGTTATCAAGCAGGAATGGCGGAATGCGCTTGAGTACTTCATTCGGACACAGAATCGGGCTGCGCAATGTTGCCCTGGCGTTGGTATAGGAGCAATTTAGGCGATCCGCTCTTTGCTATTGCACGCCCGCAATTGACGATTGTTTGCCACTATGGCGTAGGCGCACACAGTGGAGCCGTTGAGTGGCCCCTTGCTGGCTACGCCGCTGACTAAGGTAGGACTGGTGGATGCGGTCGTTCCGCCACCGCCGCCGCACCCATAAATGGCCAGCATTCCCGCGCCTGCGATGGCAAGCGAGAGCCTTTTTAGTGCAATTTTCATAAATTCCCTGCGAATTGTTTTGGAAACAGGTGGTCGGTAAATTGGGGGGATGAGCACCCTGACCTGTCTCACAAATGTGATCGAACGGCTGAAATAGCGCCATCCCATGAATATGGGATGCAACGGCATAGCCAGCGCAGGCGCCTGCGGCTATGCTTGCCCGCAGGTTTAATACAACAAGGCAAAGCAAGTGTGGCGTGTACTGGTAGTTGAGGATGACCCGCAGATGCGGGATTTTTTTTCGGACAGCGTGTCGCGCTGCGCCCAGCTGCAACTGGCCGCGAGCGTCGGCACCGTGACCGAGGCTAAAACCTGGCTGGATGAAGATACGAGTCCGGTCGATGTGCTGCTTACCGATCTGGGGCTGCCCGACGGCAGCGGGCTCGAAGTCATCCGCCACGCCACGCGGCTGAACCCGGCCTGCGAGCCACTGGTGATCTCGATGTTTGGCGACGAAGACAACGTACTGGCCAGTATCGAGGCGGGTGCCTTGGGCTACATCCACAAGGATTCCACGCCCGACGACATTGCCCAGACCATTCTTGACATGCGGGCGGGTGCCTCCCCCATTTCACCCATGATCGCGCGCCGGGTGCTGGCCAAGTACCAGTCTGACCGGCGACAGCAGGACCGGGCCACGCCCCCCGTGCCGCGTGGTTTGCTGTCGCCACGCGAGCAAGAGGTTCTGGCCTTGATTTCACGCGGCTTTTCTTACGCGGAAATCGCCCGTTTACAGGCTTTGAGCGTGCATACCGTGCAGACGCATATCAAAAACCTCTATGGAAAGTTGTCCGTGCACTCCCGAAGCGAGGCGGTGTTCGAGGCCACACGCATGGGGTTTCTGGTGCGGCACGACTGACATGAGCTATTTCGTCGGGCTGGGGCTGTTGTTCGCCTGCCTACTCGTGCAGGCGCAAGGCCTCAGCATGGAGTTACGCGAGGCGCAAGCTGCGGTGACGGTGCTGGGCCAGACGACAAACCAGACGGTTACCCTGCCCTACCACTGGGACCGCCGCCATGTGGGCGTGCCAGGCGAGGCCACTTTCGAGCTGCCATTCAAGCTGCGGGAAGTGCCAACCGCCCCCTTCGGCCTGTACCTGCCCCGGCTGGGCAATGCCTATGAAATCTGGCTCAACGGCACGCTGTTGCAGCGCAATGGCGACTTGGCGCACTTCAATGGCGCGGATTTCGCCAAGGTGCCACGCTACATCGTGATTTCGCCAGGCCTGCTGCGCACCAGCAATCTGTTTCGCGTGCACATTCGCGCCGATGTGGGTCGCCGCGGGGGCTTGGCAGCGTTGACCCTGGGGCCGGTCGAGGCGGTGTATCCACTCTATCTGCATGACTACCGCTGGCGCTACATGGGCACGCTGGTCGTGGTGATCCTGGGGCTGCTGATCGGTGGGGTGGCGCTGGCCTTGTGGGTGACCCAGGTGGATACAAGCGCTCCCAGCCGGTCCCGGCGCGACCGGCTGTACCTGCTGGCGAGTCTGGCGGAGTTGTGCTGGACGATCAGCATCAGCGACACCCTCATCGAGAACCCACCGATCCCTTGGCCATGGTGGGGCATCACCGCGATTGTGGCGATGGCGATGTGGGCGTGCTGCATGGCCTTGTTTTGCGTCGAGGTGGCTGGCTGGAGCAGGCTGCGTGCGGTCCGTTGGCTGCGCCCTTGGTTGGCGTTGTTGCTGGTGACGGGTTGTGTCGGCGGCACGGGTGCGCTGGTGTACGGTTACCCGGTCGCGCTGACGCTGTGGTACATGGTCTTTGCGCTGACTTTCCTGTTTTTTGTTCCCTTGTTCCTCTGGAAGGCGGCGCGCGGTGCGTCCTTGCCCCACAAAATGGTGGCTGCTGCGGTGCTGTTGAATACGCTGGTGGGCTTGCGCGATTTGTATATGTTCCGCATCAGTTCAACGTACGGGGGCAACACCTTTCTGCGTTACAGCTCGGTGTTGTTTGGACTGACACTGGGCTACATCGTGATCACGCGGTTCCATGCCGCCAGCGGCCAGGCGCGCGACCTTTTGGCCAATTTGGCGGCACGCGTGCAGCAGAAAGAGCAGGAGCTTGCGCAGAGCTACCAGCGGGTGGAACAACTCGCCCGCGAACAGGAACGCACGGCCGAACGCACCCGCATCCTGCGCGACATGCATGATGGCGTAGGTTCGCACATCAGCACGGCCATCCGCCAGCTCGAATCCGGGCGGGCCAGCCAGGGCGAGGTGCTGCACACCCTGCGCGATTCGCTGGACCAGCTCAAGCTCTCGATCGACGCCATGCATCTGCCACCGGGCGACATCACAGCCTTGCTGGCCAACCTGCGCTACCGGTTGGAGCCGCGCCTCAAGGCCTCCGACATCGCGTTGCAATGGGATGTGGACCTGCTCCCGCCGCTGACCCGGCTTGATGACAAGGCCATGCGGCACCTGCAGTTCATGGTCTTTGAAGCGCTGTCCAACGTGCTGCAGCATGCGCATGCCAGCGTACTGCGTATCGAACTGCGCAGCTCCCATGCGGGTGGCGCGCGGCTTCGGGTGATTGACAACGGCACCGGCTTCGAGCCTGAGCGGGTGCAGCGCAGGGGTTTGAGCTCGCTGCGCGAGCGGGCCGCTGCCATCGAAGCGGGGCTGCTGATCACGAGCGCCCCTGGCAACACCGTGGTGGAGATCATGCTGGAGTCACCTACAGCACATGGCTCACCAGTTTGAAATCCGCGTCTTCCACAAAAGTCTTGACCGTGAAGCCCAGGCTGCGCATCAGCTTGAGCATGGTGGGGTTGTTGGCCAGCACCAGGCCTTCGATCTCGGTCAGGCCTTTTTCGCGGGCGAAGTCCATGATGGACAGCATCAGGCGTGAGCCCAGGCCCTTGCCCTTGAAATCGTCCGCCACCACCAGCGAGAACTCGCAGGTGGTGCGGTCGGGGTTGGTGATGTAGCGCGACACACCCACCACACGGTTCACCTCGGTGGTCTCGCCATCGGCGCCCGTCTGTGGCTCCCGAATGATCGCCACCAGCGCCATCTCGCGGTCGTAGTCGATCAGGGTGAAGCGCGAGAGCAAGGTGGCGGGCAGCTCCTGGATGCTGGAGACAAAGCGGAAGTAGCGGCTCTCGGGCGAGAGGTGGCGCACAAACTCCTGCAACATGGTGGCGTCATCGGGGTGTACCGGCCGCACCGTATATTCCCCGCCCCCGTGCAAGGGCCACACCTGCTCATGCTGCGAGGGATACGGCAGGATCGCCAAGTGGTTGTAATGGCGCATGGAAGGCGGCGCACTGTCCACCACAATGCGCGCATCCACCGCCACGGCGCCGGACTCGTCCACGATGATGGGGTTGATGTCCATCTCGCGCAGCTGCGGCAGCTCACACACCATCTCCGACACCCGCAACAGCACCTGTTCCAGCGCCTCCATATTGACGGGCGCCGCGCCGCGCCACTCGCCCAGGGTTTCGGCCACGCGGGCGCGCTCGATCAGGCGGCGCGCCAGAAACTGGTTGAGCGGGGGCAGCTCCATGGCCCGGTCGTTGATCAGCTCGATCATGGTGCCGCCGGCGCCAAAGGCAATCACCGGGCCGAAGGGATCGTCGGTCACCAGGCCAATGTAGATTTCGCGCCCGCGCTTTTGGGAGGACATGTTCTGGATGGTCACGCCGTTGATGCGCGCCGTGGGCTGCAAGCGGGCCACCGCCTGCACCATCTCCACATACGCATCCCGCACGCCCACGGCATTGAGCACGTTGAGCACCACGCCCTGCACGTCCGACTTGTGGCTGATGTCGGGCGAGTCGATCTTCAGCGCCACGGGATAACCCAGCTGGGTGGCGATCATGATGGCTTCGGTCACACTGCGCGCCAATATGGTCCTGGTCACCGGAATATGGAAGGCCGCCAGCAGCGCCTTGGACTCCATCTCGGTCAGCACCTTGCGCCGCTCGGCCAGCACGCTTTCCACCAGCATGCGGGCGCCCTCCACATCGGGCTGGGCCAACTCCGACAGCGGCGGCGGTGTTTGCTGCAGCAACTGCTGGTTTTGGTAGAACTTGGAAATATTGCCAAAGGCCCCGACGGCCGCCTCGGGCGTGCGGAAGGTGGAAATCGCCGCCTCGTTCAGAATTCTCCGGGCCTCGCCCACGCTGGAGTCTCCCATCCAGCAGGTCAGCAGCGGTTTGCCCATGCGCTGGTTGCTCTCCACCAGTGCACGGGCAATGGCGGCACCGTCGGTGCCCACTTTGGGGGAGTAGATGGCCAGCACACCGTCAATCTGGGGCGCTTTGCCGACGGCTTCCACCGCCGCCTGGAAATGCGCGGGGGCGGCGTCTTCTGACACGTCGATCAGGTCGCACAAGGACGCCAGGGGCGACAGCTGCGGTTTCAGCGCTTGCGCCTGTTCACCGGTGAGGCAGCCCAACTCCAAATGGATCTCACTGATCCAGTCGGCCGCCAGCACGCCGGGGCCGCCGCCGTTGGTGACAATCGCCAGCCTTCGCCCCACCGGACGGTAGCGCGCAGCCAGTCCTTTGGCAGCCGAGAACAGTTGCACAAAAGAGCGCACCCGCACCGCACCGGCACGGCGCAAGGCGGCATCAAACACATCGTCACTGCCCACAATGGCGCCCGAATGGGTGAGCGCGGCCTGGTTGCCCGCCTGTTGGCGTCCGGCCTTGAGCACGATCACGGGTTTGGCGTTGGCGGCGGCGCGCAACGCGCTCATGAAGCGGCGCGCGTTGCGGATACCTTCCAGATACACCACGATGCTGTGGGTTTGGGCGTCGGCCGCCAGAAAGTCCAGCACCTGGGCCATGTCCACCGCGGTATTGGGTCCCAGCGACACCACGGTGGAAAAGCCCACCGCGTTTTTCTTCGCCCAGTCCAGGATCGACGCGGTCAGCGCGCCCGACTGCGACACCAGGGCCAGCGGGCCGTTGGCGCACAAGTCACCCGCTATGCTGGCATTGAGCTGCAGTTGCGGGCGCTGAAAGCCCAGGCAGTTGGGCCCCAGCAGGTGCACGCCGTCGCGCCGGGCAATTTTGTGCAGCTCGGCCGCTTGGGGTGCGTCCACCCCGCTGGAAATCACCAGTGCCGCGCGGCACTTGATGCGCCCGGCAATCTCCAGGGCCGAAGCCACCTCGGCCGCTGGCACCGCAATGATGGCCAGATCGGCCTGGGTATGGGCCAGGTCCGCCAGGGTGCCGCTGAAATGGATGTCCATAAAAATCAGCGTGCCGACAAAGCGCTGTGCCCGCAGGGCGCTGTGCAAGGCCTGTGCTTGCGCGGTCTGCGAAGCGGGGTCGTCCGCCTGGCCTGCAAAAACCGCGATGGAGTTGGGCGAAAAAAGAGGGGAAAGAAAATGCTTGTCCATACGGGTTCCAGCGGAGAAATGCGATTATTGCGATGCAACATACGCATTTTGCGCTACCTGGCCTCGACTTGCCTCAATAATTCTTACGATATTCTTACCCCATGAAGCCCCCAATCCGCCGCATCGCCCACCTCGACATGGACGCCTTTTATGCGTCCGTCGAGTTGCTGCGCTACCCGCAGCTCAAGGGGCTGCCGGTGGTGATTGGCGGCGGGCGCCGGGCGCAGGACGAGGCCTTGCGTGAACAACTGGGCGGGCGGGCCCTGCACGAGATCGGCATCAGTGAATTCCCCGTGCTCAAGGACTACACCGGCCGGGGCGTCATCACCACCGCCACCTACGCGGCGCGCCAGTTTGGCGTGGGCTCTGCGCTGGGGCTGATGAAGGCCGCCAAGCTGTGCCCGCAGGCGATTTTGCTGCCGGTGGACTTCGCCGAATACCGCCACTACTCGCGCGCGTTCAAAGCCATCATCACCGACATTGCCCCGCTGATGGAGGACCGGGGGGTGGACGAGGTCTACATCGACTTCACCGAGGTCCCCGGCGGCCAGCGCGAAGGCGGGCGGGTGCTGGCGCGCCTGATCCAGAAAGCGATTTTTGACCAGACAGGCCTGACCTGCTCGGTGGGCGTGGCGCCCAACAAGCTGCTGGCAAAAATGGCCAGCGAATTCAACAAGCCCAACGGCATCTCCATCGTGCAGGAGGAAGAGCTGGAGGGAAAAATCTGGCCACTGGCCTGCCGCAAAATCAACGGCATTGGCCCCAAGGCCGATGAAAAGCTGCAAACCCACGGCATCCAGACCATAGGCCAACTGGCCCAGCGCCCGCTGGACTGGCTGGTGCGCACCTTTGGCAACAAAACCGGCGCCTGGCTGTTTGAGGCCTCCCACGGCCGGGATGCGCGTCCGGTGGTCACGGAGAGTGAACCGGTGAGCATGAGCCGGGAAACCACCTTTGACCGCGACCTGCACGCGGTGCGCGACAAAGCCGAGCTGGGCCAGATTTTTACCACCCTGTGTGAGCAGGTGGCGGCCGACCTGCAGCGCAAGGGGTATGTGGGCAAGACCATTGGCATCAAGCTGCGTTTTGACGATTTCAAGAGCGTGACCCGCGACCTGACCCTGGCGCACCACACCTCAGACGCCAAAACCATCCGCCAGGCGGCAGGCCAATGCCTCAAGCGCGCCCCCTTGACCCGGCGCCTGCGCCTGCTGGGGGTGCGCGTGGGGGCGCTGGTGCGTGCCGAACACGCTGATGTTTATAAGCAAAATAAGGCTACAGCCCCCGTGGAATATGCGCAAGCAGCTACCAAATCAATAGCAAAAACCGGACAGCTTTTTTAAAAAATCCCGATGCCGCCACTCAGGCGAGTGCCGATGTCATCCAGGTGGTTGGCAATGTGCAGCGTGGGGGTCCGCGCAAAATCGTCCAGCGATGGGTTTCCGCACGGAAATATGTCCGCAGGTCTGTTGGGTGTAAGGAGTTGCACGCTATAAACGCTTACATTGAGCGTTTATTCTTAAACTCACCCTGAGAATTGGCTTTCATGCGCATGCGTCTTCCGGTCACCCAGCAGGTGCACTCCCGTCCATGACTCCACACCCCGTGCCCACCGCATCGGCCTTGCTGGCAGAAGACCAACGCCTGCGCGATCTGGTGGACTCGACCGACGGCATCATCTGGGAGGCCGACGCCCTGACTTTCACCAACACCTTCATCAGCAAGAGCGCCGAGCGCCTGCTGGGTTATACGGTGCAGGAATGGATGGAGCCCGACTTCTGGAAAAACCATATCTACCCGCCCGACCGTGAACAGGCCATCGCCTATGCCACGGCGCAGACCGCTCGCCTGCAGAACCATGCTTTCGAATACCGCTTCATGGCCAAAGACGGACGACTGGTGTGGCTGCACGACAGCACCAAGGTGGTCATTGAAAACGGCAAACCACGCTGGTTGCGGGGCTTTCTGCTCGACATCACCCAGCACAAACTGGCGGAGCAGCAGCGCATTGAAGGCCAGGCCGCACTGCGCGAAGCGGCCCTGCACACCCAAACCATTCTGGACCACATGGTGGATGGTGTCATCACCATCGATGCCAAGGGGCGGATGGAATCGTTCAACAAGGCCGCCAGCCGCATGTTTGGCTACGCCCCCGAGGAGGTGCTGGGGCGCAACGTCAATATGCTGATGCCCGAACCCCACCACAGCCAGCACGACGGCTACCTGCAGCACTACCACATGACCGGCGAGGCACGGGTCATGGGCGCGCCGCGCGAGGTGGAAGGGCGCCGCCGGGACGGCAGCCTGTTTCCCATGAGCCTGTCCATTTCCAAGATTGCGCGCGGCGGGCAACCCATTTTCATCGGCCTGGTGCGCGATGTCACCGAACGGCGCCAGTACGAGGACGAAATCCGCCGCCTGGCCTTTTACGACCCGCTAACCGGGCTGGCCAACCGGCGCCTGTTGATGGACCGGCTCAAACACGCCATCGTCACCTCGGACCGCAGCGGCCAGCACGGGGCCCTGATGTTTCTGGACCTGGACCACTTCAAGCTGCTCAATGACAGCCTGGGCCACGACGTGGGAGATTTGTTGCTGCAGCAAGTCGCCGCACGCCTGCAGTCCTGCGTGCGGGAGGTCGACAGCGTGGCGCGCCTGGGGGGTGATGAATTTGTGGTGCTGCTGGAAGGTTTGAGCCCCTTTCCCCATGAAGCCGCAGCCCAAAGCGAGGTGATCGCACTCAAAATCCTGGACGCCCTGGGCCAGGCCTACACCCTGCGCCAGCACAACCACAGCAGCACCCCCAGTATTGGCATTGTGCTGTTCATGCACGGCCATGAAACCATGGACGACGTGCTCAAGAAGGCCGACGTGGCCATGTACCAGGCCAAGGCGGCGGGCCGCAACACGGTGCGCTTTTTTGACCCCGCCATGCAGGCCACGGCATCGGCCCACGCCGAACTCGCCAAAGACATGCGCCATGGCCTGGTGAAAGACGAGTTTGTGCTGCATTACCAGATTCAGGTGCAGATCAACGAGCATGGAGCGACGGTGCCCACGGGGGCCGAGGCGCTGGTGCGCTGGAACCACCCCACACGCGGGCTGGTGCCACCGGCCGAATTCATCCCGCTGGCCGAAGAGACCCACATCATTTTGCCCCTGGGCCAATGGGTGCTGGAGGCAGCCTGCGCCCAGTTGGTGGCCTGGTCGCAAGTGCCCGCCACGGCGCAATGGACCATGGCCGTCAACGTCAGCGCCTCCCAGTTTTCCCAGCCCGACTTTGTGGCCCACGTCGCCAACGCGCTGCGCAAAACCGGCGCCAACGCCCACCTGCTCAAACTCGAAATCACCGAAAGCATGCTGATGGACGACGTGGAAGACATCATCGACAAAATGGGCGCCATCAAGGCCCATGGGGTGCGCATGTCGCTGGACGATTTTGGTACCGGTTATTCGTCTCTGTCCTGCCTCAAGCGCCTGCCGCTGGACCAGCTCAAAATCGACCAGTCCTTTGTGCGCGACCTGCTGACCGACCCCAACGACGCCATCATCGCCCGCACCGTGGTGGCGCTGGGCCACAGCCTGGGCCTGAAAGTGATTGCCGAAGGGGTGGAAAGCGCCGAGCAGCGCGATATGCTGGCCGGCATGGGCTGTGATGCCTTTCAGGGCTACTACTTCGGGCGTCCGATGCCCGCCAGCGAACTGGCCCGGTTTTGTTGACAACCTTGACCACGCCACCCGCAACCGCAGAACGCGGTCTCCGAGTTAAAGCTGTTCGTCGGGGTTTGCCTTCAAGATTGCGACAAAGAGTTCCCGGTGCTGAAGGAAAACCTCCACCAGCTGGGGGTCGAACTGGCTGCCTGCTTTGTCCCGGATGTACTCGATCACTTTTTCCACCGGCCAGGCTGGTTTGTAGCAGCGGCTGTGGCTCAGGGCGTCAAAAACGTCGGCCAGCGCGGTGATGCGCCCGAACACATGAATATCCGCACCGGCCAGTCCCGCCGGGTAACCACTGCCGTTCCAGCACTCATGGTGCTGCCCGGCAATCAGCGCGGCCGAGCGCAATGGCAGGCGATGTGAGCCCTTGAGGATGTTGTACCCCATGACGGCGTGCTGTTTCATCCGCTCGAACTCTTCGGCGGTGTAGCGCCCAGGTTTGCCCAGCAGCGCATCAGGGATGCCGATTTTTCCAATGTCGTGCATAGGCGCCGCCATCTGCAACAACTCGCAGTCCGGGCCTGAGAGGCCGATCAGCTCGCCTAGCAAACGTGCGTACTCGCCCACCCGGAACACATGGCGCCCGGTCTCGCGGGAGCGGGTTTCGACCACCTCGCTCAAGGTATGAATGATTTCGGTCTGGGTATCGACAATTTCCTCGTTGAGATGAATGTTGTCGAACGCAATCCCGACATTGACCGCAAAAACCTGCAGCAGCCGGGCATCGTGCTCGGAAATGCGATGCCGCGTTTGCAGATAGACCATGTTTTCCGAGCCGCTGGATGCGCGGAAATAACCAACAAAACTGTCCTCGTCAATGCGTGTGTGCCGCTCGCTACGGGCTCGGAACAATCGCTCCCTGATGGATGGCGGAACCATCTCGCCCATGCGCCGTCCGACCGAGGATGTGAACTGCCCATTGCCTGAGATGATGTTGAAGTCCTCTATTTCGCACACTCCGGCGCAGTGGGCGGAAAAACCGGAGGCCTGCAGGTACAGGCTGTCATTGCCCAGATTGAGCAGCGAGCTCAGTTGCCGCAGCACGCCGCTGGAAAACTGCGCCAGGGACTGGGGCTCGAACAGGTTGCGCGAGGCGTGGATGATTTGCTCCAGGCCGCGTCGGCTGCTTTCGATAATCAGCATATCGCGGTAGGCGCGCAAGGCGGAAACGACGGTGGTGACCAGTTTTTGCGCGGTGAGCTCGGTCTTTTCCTTGTAATCGTTGATGTCGTAATCGATCACCACCGAGTGCTCGGGGGCCTGTCCGGGCTGGCCTGTGCGCAGGATGATGCGAACAAAACTGTTTTTCAACACCTCGCGCACATGGCGCACCACGTCCAGACCGGCGTTGTCGGTTTCCATGACCACGTCCAGCAGCATCACCGCAGTGTCCGGGTGCTGTGCAATCAGGCGTTTGGCCTCTTCGCCGCTGTGCGCACTGAAAAACTCCAGCCCCCGCCCCTCGAAAGAAAAATCGCGCAGCACCAGATGGGAAATGCGGTGCACTTCGTTCTCGTCATCCACCACCAGCAGCTTCCACGGTTTTTCCCTGCTGACTTCGACACCGGGGGTGTCTGTTTCCTCGGAAAAATCGTAGGGGGTTTCGCCAACCGTCAAGGGCAGACTAGGCGCTGGGGTGCTCATGGCCGATCTCCTTTTCCAACGGAATGTGCAGCGTGAACAGCACGCCCTGACCGGGGTTCGACGCAACATCAATACGCCCGCGCAAGGTTTGTGTCACCAGGTTGTAGACAACGTGCAGCCCGAGGCCGCTGCCACCCTGCCCGCGCTTGGTGGTAAAAAAGGGCTCAAACATGTGTTTCAGCGACTCGGCATTCATGCCCTTGCCGTCGTCGCTGTAACGCAGCAGCAGCTCTGAGCCCTCCAGCGTCGCATCGATCACGATGTGGCCCTGCTCCAGGTTTTCAAAGCCATGGATCAGCGAGTTCATGACCAGGTTGGTGACGATTTGCGAAAACGCGCCAGGGTAGCTGTCCAGAGCGATGTCGTCAGCACAGTGGACACTGACAGTGTGCTGGGTGCGCTTGAGTTTGGGGTGCAGGCTGAGCAGCACTTCGTTGACATAGGGCTTGAGCGCAAAGTGCCGGCGCATCTCGCTGGACTGGTCCACCGCCACCTGCTTGAAGCTGCGCACCAGTTCGGCGGCGCGGTGCAGATTGGCAAGCAGCAAGGCCGAGGATTCCCGTGCCGTATGGATGAACCCCTCGATTTCCGAGCGTTTGACACGCCCCTGGGCATAGATCTTTTCAAAACCACGCACCTGATCTTCCAGGAAAGAAGCCGCAGTCAGACCAATGCCCACCGGCGTATTGATCTCGTGCGCCACCCCGGCCACCAGTCCACCCAAGGCGGCGAGTTTCTCGGAATGCAAAAGTTCGTCCTGCGCCTGCACCAGTTCAGTGATGTCGGTGCCGGTGCCGCGGTAGCCGAGAAACTCGCCCGCAGGGCTAAAAAAAGGTTTCCCCGAAACGCGGACGTGCGCGGTGCGTCCGCCGGTGCCGGGTGTGGCGTATTCGAAGCGGCGAAAGGCACACCGCGCCTCCATGCCCTGCCGGTGTCTGTCCCACTTTTCCCGGTCGCGTTCGTCGTGATCGAAACTGGCGACCTCCCAGCGCCGCTTGCCAATCACTTGCGCCGGTAGCGCGCCGGTGGCCTCAAAAAAGCGTTCCGAAACGTAGGTGAAGCGCAGGTCGGCGTCGGTTTCCCAGAACCAGTCGGACGCCGATTCGGCGAGATCGCGGAAGCGCTCCTCGCTTTCGCGCAGATCGCGGGTGCGCTCGGCGACGCGCCGTTCGAGTTCGTCGTAGGCCTGCTGGAGCTTCAGTTCGGCCCGCTTGCGCTCGGTGATGTCGGTGTAGGTGGTGATGAAGCCGCCGCCCGGCAGCGGCTTGCCGCGGACCTCGATGACCGTGCCGTCGGGCCGCTCGCGCTCGAACAGGTGCGGCTCCCTCTTGTCGGCCAGCGCCAGCCGCTCGGCGACCTGCTGCCCGACATCGCCCGGCCCGTACTCGCCGCGCTCGGCGTTGAGGCGCAGGAAGGCCGCCATCGGCGTGCCGACCACCGCCAGATGCTCAGGAAGCGCCAACAGCTCGAAAAAACGCCGGTTCCAGGCGACCAGCCGTTGCTCGGCATCGAACATGCTGATCCCCTGCGGGATGTTCTCTATGGCCTCGCGCGTCAGCTCCCAGTTGGTCTCGATGGCCTGCGAAGCGCCGCTCAGCAAATCCATGACGCCGTCCAGGCTCATTTCCTTCTCGCGGATCGCCGAAGCGATAACGACACGCGCCAGGGCGGTGCCAATGGCGCCGGCCAGCAGGTGTTCGGCGAAATTGATGAAATCGTGGTCGACGCGCTGGGCGGGATCAACAACGAGGTGGTGTGCCGCCGCGTAGTCGGCGTAGGACCGCCTGGCGCGCTCCGGGTCAACGAAGCGGCCCAGCAGGGTCAGTATCTGTCCGACGCGCGCATCGGCGCTCCAGGCGCGGGTCGGCAATGCCGAGCGCTCGCCGAAGACGTCAACAAAAGCCTGCGCCTGGCTTTTTTCCAGAACCCCCGGATTCGACCAGAGTGAAAACAGCACATAGCCGCCGATGTTGAAGACCATGCTCCAGAGCAGGCTGTGGCTGATCGGATCGAGACCGGCGACGCCGAACAGGGCGTAGGGGCGCAGCGCCTCTATGAAGAAAAATCCTTCGCTGGCGAACTCGGCGGGCAGCCAGCCGGAGCGCGCGAACGAGGGCAGCAGCAGGGTGTACAGCCAGACGACGAAACCGAGGGTGAGGCCCGCCGCCGCCCCGGTGCGGCTGCCCCGCCGCCAGAAGAGTGCGCCGACGATGGCCGGCGCGAACTGCGCGGCGGCGCAGAACGACACCAGGCCGATGCTGACCAGCGCATAGGATTCGCCGACCAGGCGCACATAGGTGTAGCCCAGCAGCAGGATGAAAACGATGGCTGCGCGCCGAATGTTCTTGACCAGACCGCCGATGTCGCGGTGCGTGTCGACGCGGATCAGTTCGCCGCGGATCAGGACGGGCATGACCAGGTCGTTGCAGATCATGGTGGACAAGGCAATCGTCTCAACGATGATCATGCCGGTCGCCGCCGACAGTCCGCCGATGAAAGCCAGGGTGGCCAGCGCCGGGTTGTCGGCGGCAATCGGCAGGGTCAGCACAAAAGTGTCCGGCGAAACGTCCTGCCCGGCGAAGGTCAGGAGTCCGGCCATGGCCACCGGCAGGACAAACAGATTGATCGCCAGCAGGTAGGCTGGAAAGACCCAGCGCGCAGTCTTCAGGTGGGCCTCGTTGCCGCTTTCGGTCACCGTCACCTGGAACTGGCGCGGCAGGCAGACGATGGCCATGGCGCCCAGCGCGGTCAGTGTCCAGAAACCGGTGCTCGCGGCCTGCCCGCCAAAATCGAGCAGCGGCGCGGTGTCCGGCCGGGCTGCGATGCGGGCGAACAGATCGGAGACACCATCGAACATGCCGTAGGTGACGTACACCCCGACCGCCAGAAAGGCGGCCAGCTTGACCAGCGATTCGAGCGCCACCGCGCTGACCATGCCGCGGTGCTGCTCGGTGGCGTCGACGTGGCGGGTGCCGAAAACGATGACGAACAGCGCCATCAACCAAGCCAGATAGAACGCGGAGTCGCTCCAGATCGGCCCCGCCTCGGCCAGGCGCGGCAAGACGGCGGGATAGTGGCTGAGAATGTCGAAGCTGGTCGACACCGCTTTCAGCTGCAGCGAGATGTAGGGCATGATGCCGATCACCGCGATCACCGTGGCCAGCCCGGCCAGCCCCTGGCTCTTGCCGTAGCGCGCCGAGATGAAGTCGGCAATCGAGGTGATGTGCTGCGTGGCGGCGATGCGCTGGATCTTGCGCAACAGGTGCTGGCCGAGGACAAAAACCAGAACCGGGCCGATATAGACGGCGATGAAGCCGATGCCGTCCGCCGCCGAGCGCCCGACGCTGCCGTAGAACGTCCACGACGTGCAATAGACGGCGATCGACAGGGCGTAAATCCAGGCATCGACCGGCCTTGCGCCGATGTGTTTTCTGGCGTGGCCGTCGATATAGAAAGCCACTGAAAACAACAAGGCCAGATAAAGGCCAGCAACACCAAGAAGCAGCCAACTGTTCACGTGCACCTCCCCGCAACGGAAACCCCGCCCCAAACACTATATAACCTTGGCCCGATTTTGGGAAATGCTTTCAACCGTGCCTTGTCGTACTGCCACGCCGTACACTGGCAACGCGAAAGGTTGTCCCAAACCCGTTTACCCCGACACAAGTCCCGCATGCCGACCAGAAAAACACCCACCGCACGCAGCCTGCACGCCCACAGCAAGGTCCGGCCCGCCGCAGCACCCGTGGCCTCGGAAACGCCAGAGGTCCCTCCCGCTTTTCCAATTGTGGGCATTGGCGCCTCGGCCGGGGGCCTGGCCGCTTTTGAGGCCTTTTTCTCCGGCATGCCCGCCGACCAGGACCCGGGCATGGCCTTTGTGCTGATACAGCACCTGGCACCCGACCACAAAAGCATTCTGGCCGACCTGATCCGGCGCTACACCCGCATGCAGGTGTTTGAGGTGGAAGACGGCATGCCGGTCAAGGTCAACTGCGCCTACATCATCCCGCCCAACCACGACATGGCCTTTTACAACGGCTCGCTGCAGCTCCTGGAGCCATCGGCGCCACGCGGCCAGCGCCTGCCCATCGACTTCTTCTTTGCATCACTGGCGCAAGACCAGCGCGAGCGGGCCATCGGCATCGTGCTGTCGGGCACCGGCAGCGACGGCACGCTGGGCGCACGCGCCATCAAGGACGCCGGTGGCATGGTGATGGCCCAGCAACCCAGCTCCACCGGGTTTGACGGCATGCCCTGCAGCGCCATTGCCTCTGGCATGGTGGATTTCACCCTGCTCCCGGCACAGATGCCCGCCCAGCTCATGGCCTACGCCTTGCACGCCTTCGGCAAGAGCCCCAAACTTGCGGCCCCCCCGACACCGAAGGACGAAAACGCGCTCAAAAAAGTGTTCGTCCTGCTGCGCTCCCAAACCGGGCATGACTTTTCCGGCTACAAGCCCGGCACCATCCACCGCCGCATTGAACGGCGCATGGCGGTGCACCAGGTCCCGGACGTCGACGGCTATGTCAAGTACCTGCAGCAAACCCCTTCGGAAGTGGAGGCCCTGTTTCGCGACCTGTTGATCGGGGTGACCCAATTTTTCCGCGACCCCGAAGCCTTCAAGGTGCTGGAAGACCAGGCCATCCCCCAGCTTTTCAAGGACAAGCCTGCGGGCGCCGCACTGCGTGTGTGGGTGGCCGGTTGCTCCACCGGCGAAGAGGCCTATTCCATTGCCATCCTGCTGCAAGAGCGCATGGAAGCGCTCAAGACCAGCTACACAGTGCAGGTCTTTGCCACCGACCTGGACAGCCGCTCCATTGCCATCGCCCGCGCCGGGGTCTACCCCGCCAGCATCAGCGCCGACCTGACGCCCGAACGTTTGGCGCGGTATTTCTCGCCCGAACCAGGGGGAGCAAGCTTGCGCGTGCACAAAAGCATCCGCGACATGCTGGTGTTTTCCGAGCAGGACGTCATCAAGGACCCGCCCTTCTCCAAGCTCGACCTCATCAGCTGCCGCAACCTGCTGATCTACCTGGGCCCTGAGCTGCAAAAAAGGCTTTTGCCCCTGTTTCACTACGCGCTGTTGCCGCGTGGCCTGCTTTTTCTGGGCTCCTCCGAAGGCGTGGGGGAGTTCAACGACCTGTACACCGTGCTGGACCGCAAGGCCAAGCTGTACCAGCGCAAGGAAGACTTCCATGGTTTGCAACGCGCCGCCCTGGGACGTGCACTGCAAACCATGCCGACCATGAGCGCCATCAGCGGGTCGCTGGCAGCGCAGCCCCACCTCGCAGGCAAATCAGCGGTGCCGACCAAGCTGCCGCTGCGCGAGCTGACCGAACAGGCGCTGCTGCAGCACATGGCCGTGGTGGGTGCACTCGTCAACACCCAGGGCGATATCCTGTACCTGCACGGGCGCTCGGGGCTGTACCTGGAGCTGGCCCCCGGCGAGGCCGGCATTCTCAACATCCTGAAAATGGCCCGCGAGGGCCTGCGCCCCGCGCTGTCCAATGCCCTGCACAAATGCGCCGGAACCCAGGA